>ERZ1107006.1720-NODE-1720-length-17937-cov-7.427693_pt1 | contig 17937 bp, 17 predicted proteins | sample MGYA00403696_ERZ1107006 | MGnify/ENA primary metagenome ERZ1107006 (study PRJEB35170, sample SAMEA104062441) | human gut metagenome | biome: human gut; feature: human-associated habitat; material: faeces | place: Denmark | collected 2012-08-13 ...
GCAAGTGTGGAATTTGTTCGCCCATAGGCGAACAAATTATGCGCGCGGCAGACTGCAAGCCTTTTGTCAAAAAAGGGTTCTACCCTTTTTTGACAGTTTCCGGTGGGGCGGGGCCGCAGGCCCCCGCCCCACATTTTTTATTTCCCGGGGCCTGACGATAAATTTTCTGTGACGGGAGCAAAACAGGGCTACACAACCGGCGAAACCTGTGATATGATAGATGAGTGAAAAAATCGGACCGGGGGAGGGATCGTTCCAATGAAACATTTACCGCAGCGCGTGGCGGCGCTGCTTCTGGCGGCGGTTATGTCGCTGACCCTGACCGGGTGTATGTTCCGCTCGTCGGTGGAGGATCTGTTCACCCTGCCCCGGGTGTCGGCGGAATACGAGGGGCTGTCCCAGGAACTGGACGACCTGCAGAAGCAGGGCTATGAGCTGGTGGGCCCCAGCACCGGGCAGAACATCCAGCCGGTGCAGATGGTGGACCTGGACAACGACGGCCTGTCGGAGGCCCTGGTATTCATGCGGCTGCAGGACGACGAAAAGCCCCTGAAAATCTTCGTTTTCCGGCCGGAGGACGACACCTATCACCGCCTGTGCGTCATCGAGAGCAGCGGCACCGCCATTGACAGTGTCCAGTATGAGGACCTCACCGGCAACGGCCGGTTGGAGATCATCGTGGGCTGGCGCATCAGCGCCGACGTGCAGACCGTGGCCGTGTATGTGCCCCAGCCGGACCCCTATGTGCTGCTGCAAAGCGGCTATACCCGCTTCACCGTCACGGACCTGGACGGCGACGGCGTCAAGAGCCTGCTGCTGTTCCGCTCGGACAACGACGGACAGCCGGTGGCGGGGCTGTATATCCGCAAGGACGATGTGATCTCTGCCAGCTACAGCAGCGTCTTGTCCTACACCATGGCGGAGCTGAGCCGGGGCAGCGTGGTGGTGGGCAAGCTCTCCGACGGCACCCCCGCCGTATTTGCCACCGGCGTCAACAGCCAGGGTATGGCCATGACGGATATCTTAGTGTGGCAGGAGAGCGGCGGACTGACCAACATCGCCCAGGACCGGACCACCGGCCTCACCGCCGCCGTGTACCCCTATATGCAGCTCAAGCCCCAGGACATCGACGGCGACGGCAGCGTGGAGATCCCCGCGCCGGAGACTGCCGCCGCCGACGCGGGAAGCGGCGCTTCCGCCAACACCGCCGCGGCGGTGCGGGGGCTGGTCCGCTGGATCAGCTACTGCGGCGACGAAAGCCCGGATGTCCACTGCGTGACTTATCACGATCTGTCCGCCGGGTGGTATTTCCGCCTGCCGGATACCTGGCAGGGGGAGGCCACCTTCACCACCGCCGAAAACGGCGCGTACGAGAGCCAGGTGGTGCTGCTGTCCAACGGACAGCCGGTGGCGGCCCTGTACGCCCTTACCGGCGACAACCGGGAAAAGCGGGCCATGATGGGCAGCCGCATGGCCCTCAAGCGCCAGAACGGCGTCACCTACGGCGGGGAGCTGCTGGCCGGGGCCGGCTACTGCGGCCTGGACGAGGAGAGCCTGCGCCTGGGCTTCAACCTGGTGGTGGCCGAGTGGGCTGCATGAAAATCCGAGGAAAGGAACGTCGAATCCATGAGAAAGGTAATGGTTCTGGAGGATGAATCCAGCATCCGCAGCTTTATTGTGATCAACCTGCGCCGGGCAGGATACGAGGTGGTGGAGGCCGAAACCGGCGAGGAGGCCCTGGACAAGCTCCACGAGAATCCGGATACGCTGGTGGCCCTGCTGGACGTGATGCTGCCGGGCATCGACGGGTTCGAGGTGTGCCGCCGCATCCGGGCCACCAACCCCCGCATCGGCATCATCATGCTGACGGCCCGGTCCCAGGAGATGGACAAGGTCACGGGCCTGATGAACGGGGCCGACGACTATGTGACCAAGCCCTTCTCCCCGGTGGAGCTTACCGCCCGGGTGGACGCCCTGATCCGCCGCAGCAGCGGCGGCACCCAGGAGCTGCCGCCGGGCACCATCAGCCAGCCCCCCTTCCTGCTGAACACCCGCAACCGCACCCTGGAGAAAAACGGCCAGCGCATCAAGCTGACCCAGGTGGAGTATTCCATCATGCGGATGTTCATGGAAAATCCCGGCAAGGCCCTGTCCCGGGAGGAGATCCTGGACCTGGTGTGGGGCCGGGACTATTTCGGCGAGCTGAAGATCGTGGACGTCAACGTCCGGCGTCTGCGGCTGAAAATCGAGGACAGCCCCACCAGCCCCACCTATATCAACACCGTGTGGGGCTACGGGTACAAGTGGGGCTTTTAAGCCATGGATACCAACACGGATAACAAGCTGCGGCTGTTCACCCGGGGACAGGGGAAGCGGCTGAAGCTGCGGGGTCTGCGCCGCCGCTGGCTGGCCAGCAGTGTGGGACCCATTATCGTCATTCTGGTGCTGGTGGGCGTGCTCTCCGCCGCTACCATCAGCTCCAGCCTGGATGCCCGGGCCAGGTCCTCTCTGGAGGCCAAGGCCAAGTCCGGCTCCGACTATTTCAGCGCCTACAGCATGGGCAGCTACAGCGAGTATTACCGCCGGGCCGCCCAATACGTCACGGATTACAGCCTGAACGACAGCCTGGCCAAGAACGTGGAGCTACAGTTCATCAACGGCAAGCGCCAGGTGGAGCTGTCCTCCCGGGGCGCCGTGGCCGGCAGCACCCCCGCCACCCCGGAGGTGGGCCGGGCCGTGGAAACCGGCAAGACCGCCTCCTTCGCCGGCCGGGACCCCCTGACCGGCGAGAACATCCTGGCGGTGTCCAGCCCGGTGTTCTACAACGGGGCGGTGGTGGCCGTGATGCGGTTCGTCACCTCTACCCGGCTGCTGGACCAGCAGCTGTGGCTGACGGTGCTGGTGATGGCCGCCGTCATCGCGGCGGTGATCTTCCTGATCTTCGTGTCCAACCTGATCTTCATCAACAACGTGGTGCAGCCGGTGGCGGAGGTGTCCGAGGCCGCCAAGCGCATCTCCTCCGGCAGCTACGGCATCCAGATCGCCAACAAATATACCGACGAGCTGGGGCAGCTGGTGGACAACATCAACAACATGTCCCTGAAGATCAGCCAGAGCGAGAAAATGCAGACGGAGTTCATCTCCTCCGTGTCCCACGAGCTGCGCACCCCTCTGACGGCCATCAGCGGCTGGGGCGAGACCCTGCTGGGGGATGAAAGCGGCGACCCCCGCCAGCTGCGCCGGGGCCTGCGCATCATCGTCAAGGAGGCCCGCCGCCTGACGGGCATGGTGGAGGAGCTGCTGGAGTTTTCCAAGATGCAGGACGGCCGCTTCACCCTGCAGATGGAGGAAATGGACCTGCAGGCGGAGCTGGAGGACGCCATCTATACCTATCGGGAGCTGTTCCGCCAGGACGGCATCGAGCTGAACTATCACAGCGATCAGGAGCTGTATACCGAGCCCATCTCCGGGGATCCCCAGCGGCTGAAGCAGGTGTTCTGCAACGTGCTGGACAACGCCGCCAAGCACGGCGGCGCAGGCAAGCGCATCGACGTGGATATGACCCAGGAGGGGGACAGCTATGTGGTACGTATCCGGGACTACGGCCCCGGCATCCCTCCGGCGGAGGTCCCCTTTGTGAAGCAGAAGTTTTATAAGGGCTCCTCCAAGGCCCGGGGCAGCGGCATCGGCCTGGCGGTGTGCGACGAGATCGTCCAGCGCCACGGCGGCGTGTTCGACATCGGCAACGCCGACGGCGGCGGGGCCATCGTCACCATCCGGCTGCCCATCTCCGGCCAGGAGCTGTAAAAAATCGAACGCCTGTTGCATTTTTGCGGCGGGTGTGTTATGATACTGGAAAGGAACCCATTCCCCATGGAAAAAAACAACAAGCAATTCCGCACCTCCATCGGCGGTCAGGCCCTGATCGAGGGCATTCTCATGCGCGGGCCGGAAAAGCAGGCCATCGTGGTCCGCTCGCCGGAGGGCCTGGTGACCAAGGTGGAGGAGCTGACCCTGATCAAGGACAAGTACCCCATTCTGGGCTGGCCCATCATCCGGGGGGCCGTCACGTTTCTGGACTCCATGGTCCGGGGCGTCAAGGCCCTGATGTTCTCCGCCGACTATTACCCCGAGGACGAAAACGTCCAGCCCTCCAAGCTGGATAAGTGGCTGGAGGAGCACGTTCCGGCGGAGAAGCTGCAGTCGGTGCTGGTGTGGGTGTCGGTGATCCTGTCCCTGGGGCTGACCCTGCTGCTATTCATGCTGCTGCCCACCTTCATCGCCGGGCTGTTCCATGCCCGGCACGCCGCCGTCCACAACCTCATCGAGGGGGCGGTGAAGATCGCCATTTTCCTGGGGTACCTGATCCTCTGCTCCAGGCAGAAGGACGTGCGCCGGGTGTTCTGCTATCACGGGGCGGAGCATAAGACCATCTTCTGCTATGAGGCGGGCCTGCCGCTGACGGTGGAAAACGCCCGCATCCAGCCCAAGCACCATCCCCGCTGCGGCACCAGCTTCCTGTTCGTGGTCATCGTGGTGTCCATTCTGTGTAGCAGCATCGTGTTCAGCTATGTGAACTGGCAGAATCTGTGGGTCCGGGTGGCCATGCATCTGCTGCTGCTGATCCCGGTGGTGGGCGTTACCTATGAATTCAACCGCTTTGTGGGCCGCCACGACAACGCCGTGACCCGGGTCCTGTCCGCCCCGGGGATGTGGCTGCAGAATTTCACCACCAACGAGCCGGACGACTCCATGCTGGAGGTGGCCATCGAGGCCCTGAAGCTGGTGCTGCCGGAGGAGCAGGGAAAGGACGCCTGGTAATGGCTGTTACATACAACGATCTGACCCTGGATATCCGGCGGTCCCTGCGGCAGGCGGGGATCGAGGCCGCCACCCTGGAGGCCCGGGAGCTGGTGTGCTTCGCCGCCGGAAAGGATAAGGCCCGGCTGCTGCGGGACGGCGCGCTGTACGCGTCCCCGGAGGTGGAGGAGGCGGCCTGGGCGCTGGCCCGCCGGCGTCTGGCCGGGGAGCCGGTGGCTTATCTCATCGGCGAGTGGGAGTTTTACGGCCTGCCCCTGGACATCAGCGAAAGCGTGCTGATCCCCCGGCCCGACACGGAGACCCTGGCCGAGGCCGCCATCGGCTGGCTGCGGCAGCAGGAGGCCCCCCGGGTCCTGGACCTGTGCGCCGGATCCGGGTGCCTGGGCCTGGCCATCGCCAGCCAGGCGCCCGGCGCCCGGGTGGTGCTGGGGGAGCTCAGCGACGGGGCTTTGCGCATCTGCCGCCAGAACATCCGCCGCTGCGGCCTCACCGGCCGGGTGACAGCCATGCAGCTGGACGCCCTGCGCCCGCCGCTCCAGCGGCTGGGGGACTTCGACTGCATCGTCAGCAATCCCCCCTATATCCCCTCCGGGGATATTCCCGGGCTGGACGCCTCCGTCCGGGATTACGAGCCCCACATGGCCCTGGACGGCGGGGCCGACGGCCTGGACTTTTACCGGGCCATCTGCGCCCACTGGCGCTCGGTGCTGCATCCCGGGTCCCGGCTGTGCTTCGAGGTGGGCATCGGCCAGGCCGACGACGTGCTGCGGCTGATGCGCAGCGTGGGCTTCGGCGACCTGGAAATTCTCCCGGACCCGGCGGGCATCCCCCGGGTGGTGCTGGGGGACCTGTATCAGGAGATCTGACTGTCCGCTTTTCCGGACAGGCTTTTTGATACCATCACGGCAATATAAATTAGAGGAGGAGACGAAAATGGCAGCGAAAAAGGATACCTCTGCCGCAGTCCCTGCGGGCTCCGACAAGAAAAAGGCGCTGGAGACCGCCATGCAGCAGATTGAAAAAATGTATGGAAAGGGCTCCATCATGCGCTATGGCGAAAACGCCGAAACCAACGTGGAGGCCATCCCCACGGGCTCCCTGGCCCTGGACCTGGCTTTGGGCATCGGCGGCGTGCCCCGGGGGCGCATCATCGAGATCTACGGGCCGGAGTCCTCCGGTAAGACCACCCTGGCCCTGCACATTCTGGCCCAGGCCCAGAAGCTGGGCGGCGAGGTGGCCTTTGTGGACGCCGAGCACGCCCTGGATCCCACCTATGCCCGGGCCCTGGGCGTGCGGATCGAGGATATGTTGATCTCCCAGCCGGACACCGGCGAGCAGGCCCTGGAAATCACCGAGGCCCTGGTCCGCTCCGGCGCCATCGACGTGGTGGTGGTGGACTCCGTGGCCGCCCTGGTGCCCCGGGCGGAGATCGAGGGCGAGATGGGCGACAGCTTCGTGGGCCTGCACGCCCGGCTTATGAGCCAGGCTCTGCGCAAGCTCACCGGCGTCATCGCCAAAACCAACAGCATCGTCATCTTCATCAACCAGCTGCGGGAAAAGGTGGGCGTTATGTACGGAAATCCCGAGGTCACTACCGGCGGCCGGGCCCTGAAGTTCTATGCCTCCGTCCGCATCGACGTGCGGCGCATCGAGGCCCTGAAGTCCGGCGGCGAGATCATCGGCAACCGCACCCGGGCCAAGGTGGTGAAGAATAAGGTGGCGCCCCCCTTCCGGGAAGCGGAGTTTGACATCATGTATGGCGAGGGCATCAGCCGCCTGGGCGAGATGCTGGACCTGGGCGTGAAGCTGGACCTGGTCCAGAAAAGCGGCTCCTGGTTCAACATGGGCGATATCCGCCTGGGCCAGGGCCGGGACGCCGCCAAGCAGTATTTCCGGGATCACCCCGACGAGGCCGACAAGCTGGAGGCCGCCATCCGCCGGGACTTCCACAAGCTGATGAGTAGCCAGTCCAAGATCGCCGCCAAGGCGGCGGGCCGGGCGGTGGACGTGTCCGCCGACGACTTCGATGACGAGGATTGAGCGTATCCAGCCGTCCCTGCACAAAAAGGACCGGGTGCTGGTGTATCTCACCGGCGGCCGGCTGCTGCGGATCACGCCGGAGGAGCTGCTGCGGTTTGACCTGCGCCCGGGCATGGACCTGGCGGAGGACGTGCTGGAGGAGCTGAGCCGGGCGGCTGCCCGGTCCCTGACCCGGCAGCAGGCGGCGGAGATGGCCGGACGGCGGATGCTGTCCCGGAAGGAGCTGTCCGACCGGCTGGTGAAAAAGGGCACGGACCCCCAGGAGGCTCAGGAGACCGCCCAGTGGCTGGCGGACCTGGGTGCGGTGGACGACGCCGCCTATGCCGGGGTCATCGTGCGGCACTATGCCGCCATGGGCTACGGCCCCGGCCGGGTGCGCCAGGAGCTGCAGCACCGGGGGGTGCCCCGGGAGCTGTGGGACGACGCCCTGGCCCGGATGCCGGACCCGGAGGAGGCCATTGACCGGTTTCTGACCGCCAAGCTCCGGGGCAAGACCCCGGACCGGGCCACGCTCCAGCGGCTGTCCGCCGCCCTGCAGCGACGGGGCTTCTCCTGGCAGGATATCCGCCCCGCCCTGGCCCGGCTGGACCGGGAGCCGGAGGATTGACCGGCACATTTACAACTTCACGCAAAGGAAACACAACCATGAACGTATCATTCGTATCCCTGGGCTGCGACAAGAACCGGGTCAACACCGAGCAGATGATGGCCCTGTGCCTGCAGGCGGGCATCACCGTCCAGGAGGACTGCCCCGGCAGCGACGTGGTGGTCATCAACACCTGCGGCTTTATCGACAGTGCCAAAAGCGAGGCCATCGACACCATTCTGTCCGCCGCCCAGCTGAAGGAGGAGGGGCAGATCGGGAAGATCCTGGTCACCGGCTGCCTGAGCCAGCGCTATCAGGCGGACATTCTGGAGGAGCTGCCGGAAATCGACGGCATCATGGGCACCGGCTGCTTCGGCGACATCGTGCCCGCTCTGGAGCAGGTGATGGAGGGCCGGGAGTGCCGCCATTTCGCGGACATCAACGGCCCGGTGGAGGAGCTGCCCCGGGTGCTGTCCACCCCCCGGCACTATGCCTATCTGCGGATTGCGGAGGGGTGCAGCAACCGCTGCGCCTATTGCGTGATCCCCTCCCTGCGGGGCAACTACCGCTCCCGCCGGATGGAGGACATCCTGGCCGAGGCCCGGGCCCTGGCGGAGGACGGCGTCCGGGAGTGCATCGTCATCGCCCAGGACATCACCCGCTACGGGGTGGACCTGTACGGGGAGCGCCGCCTGCCCCAGCTGCTGCGGGAGCTGTGCAAACTGCCCTTCCACTGGGTCCGGCTGCACTATCTGTACCCGGACAACCTGTCCGACGAGCTCATCGACACCATCGCCGGGGAGGAGAAGATCTGCAACTATCTGGATATTCCCATCCAGCACTGCAACGACGCGGTGCTCAAGGCCATGCGCCGCCGGGAGACCAAGGCGGGGCTGGAGGCCCTGTTTGCCCGGCTGCGGGACCGGATCCCCGGCGTGGTGCTGCGCACCAGCCTCATCACCGGCCTTCCCTATGAGGACGAGGCCGCCTTCGAGGAGCTGTGCGGCTTTTTGGGGGAGCAGAAGCTCCAGCGGGTGGGGGCCTTTGCCTACTCCCCGGAGGAGGGTACCCCTGCGGCGAAGATGCTCAACCGGGTGGACACCGAGGAGGCCCAGCGCCGGGCGGAGCTGGTGATGGAGGTCCAGGCCCAGGTCATGGACCAGTTCAACGACAGCCGCATGGGCGACACCGTGGAGGTGCTGTGCGACGGCTGGGACGGCCAGTCCATGAGCTATGTGGGCCGCAGCTACGCCGAAAGCCCCGGCATCGACGGCAATATTTACTTCACATCCGATCAGCCCGTGGAGGCGGGGGACTTTGTCCGTGTGCGCATCACCGGCGCCATGGACGGTGAGCTTACCGGTGAACGAACGGAGGAATGAACCATGCCTATGAACACAGCCAACAAACTGACCCTGCTCCGGGTGTTCCTGATCCCGGTGTTTCTGGTGGTGGCCTACTGGGGCTTTCCCGGCAGCCGCTATGTGGCCCTGGCCATCTACATCGTGGCCTGCCTGACGGACCTGCTGGACGGGTACATTGCCCGGCATTATAACCAGGTGTCGGACTTCGGCAAGTTTGCCGATCCCCTGGCGGACAAGTGCCTGGTGATGGCGGCCCTGTGCTGGTTCGTGGAAACCGGCGATATGGTGGGCTGGGTGCTGGCCGCAGTGCTGCTGCGGGAGTTCGCCGTGTCCGGCATGCGGCTCATCGCCGTGGAAAAGGGCCGGGTCATCGCCGCAGGCTGGTCCGGCAAGGTAAAGACCGCCAGCACCATGGTGTGCATCTGCCTGATGCTGTTCGGCATTCCCCACTGGCTGAACCTGGTGTGCCAGGGGGTCATCCTGGTGACCACGGTATACTCCGGCGTGGAGTATTTCGTGAAAAACTGGGACGTGTTCTCCGAAAAGTAAGGCTTTTGGCCGTTTTCAGTGCCCGGTGATGCCGGGCCGACGCAGCCCGCCGAGGACGTCGGCCCCTACGGGTGCTCTATCGGCGATTCTCTGCCGCGACAATCGAAAATTTTCCTGATACACCACCGTAGAGGCGGACGACTCTGTCCGCCTCTAAAATTTTACATAGATTTTACACACCCATTACAACGGATTTGACATACACCCTTTATACTGTCAATTGTCAAAAAGCTGGAATGAGGGAGTAAAGAATTATGACTATTTTCAATGCGCTGACGCTGGTGGGCGGGCTGTGTCTGTTCCTGTTCGGCATGAACCTGATGGGCCAGGCCCTGGAACGCCGGGCCGGCGGCAAGCTGCGGACCCTGCTGGATAAGATGACCAGCCGGGTGTTCATGGGCTTCCTGACGGGCCTGGGCATCACCGCCATTATCCAGAGCTCCTCCGCCACCACGGTGATGGTGGTGGGCTTCGCGAACTCGGGGCTGATGACCCTGCGCCAGGCCATCAACGTCATCATGGGCGCCAATGTGGGCACCACCGTCACCGCGTGGCTGCTGAGCCTGGCGGGCATCGACAGCGGCAGCACCTGGGTGCAGCTGCTGAAGCCCTCGTCCTTTACCCCGGTGCTGGCCTTGATCGGCATCATCTTCTATATGTTCTGCAAGTCCGACAAGAAAAAGGACACCGGCACCATCCTGCTGGGCTTCGCCACCCTGATGTTCGGCATGGAGACCATGAGCGGGGCCGTGTCCGGCCTGAAGGACGTGCCGGAGTTCACCCAGCTGTTCCTGATGTTCCGCAACCCCATTCTGGGCGTGCTGGTGGGCGCGGTGCTGACGGGCATCATCCAGTCCTCCTCCGCCTCCGTGGGCATTCTGCAGGCCCTGTCCGTCACCGGCGGCGTCAGCTACGCCGCCGCCATCCCCATCATCATGGGCCAGAACATCGGCACCTGCGTCACGGCCATGCTGTCCTCCGTGGGCACCAACAAAAACGCCCGCCGGGCCGCCGTGGTACACCTGATGTTCAATGTCATCGGCGTGGTGGTGCTGCTGACCCTGTTCTGCATCGTCAAGGCCATCTTCGCCCCGGCGATCCTGGACCGGCCCGCCACCATGTACGGCATCGCCATCGCCCACTCGGTGTTCAACATCCTGTGTACCGCCATGCTGCTGCCTGCCGGAAATCTGCTGGAAAAGCTGGCCATCCGGCTGGTGCCCGACGCCCAGCGCCGGGAGGAGACGTCCGAGCTGGACGCCCGCCTGCTGGCCACCCCTGCCCTGGCCCTGGGCCAGGCCCGGAACGTGGCCGGGGAGATGGCCGCCTGTGCTGTCCGCGCCCTGGAAAACGCTCTGACCTCCCTGACCGGCTACACCCCGGAGCTGGCCCGTTCCATCCGGGAGGACGAGGAGCGCTGCGACCACTATGAGGACATCATCGGCACCTATCTGGTGCAGCTGAGCAGCCACTCCCTGTCGGACAGCGAGAGCCAGGAGTCCACGGAGCTGCTGAAAACCATCGGCGACTTCGAGCGCATCTCCGACCACGCCGTCAACGTGCTGGAGTCGGCGGAGGAGCTGCAGAGCAAGGGACTGTCCTTCTCCCCGGCGGCCATGGCGGAGTATGAGACCCTGGCCCGGGCCATCCGGGAGATCCTGCACCTGTCCCTGGACGGCTTCCGCCAGAACGACGCCGCCCGGGCCGCCCGGGTGGAGCCCCTGGAGCAGGTCATCGACAAGCTGAAGGAGGAAATGCGCACCCGCCACATCCTCCGTATGCGGCAGGGACAGTGCAGCATCGAGGCGGGCTTCGTGTGGGCGGACCTGCTGACGGACCTGGAGCGCACCTCGGACCACTGCTCCAACATCGCCGGCTGCGTCATTGACGCCGCCCGCCACAACCTGAACCTTCACGAGACCCTCCGGGCCGCCCAGACCCAGGACCCGGACTTCGCGGGCCGCTTCCGGGACTATGCCCAGACCTACCGCCTGCCGGAGGGGGAGTAAGAAAAAACACCCAAGCGTAAAGCAAGGCCCCCGGCAGCGCCGGGGGCCTTGTCTGCGCAAAAAAAGGCTTTCTATTTGGGGGCTTTTCCTGTATAATATATATTTGCGGGCCTTTTGACAGGCCATATGAAGGGAGAGACCCATGAAACGATATCGCGTGCAGGCCCTGTGCCTGCTGCTGGCGGCGGCGCTGGCCCTGACCGGGTGCGCCGCCCGCCGGGGGGAGGAGGACACCGGTAAATTGCAGGTGGTGTGCACCCTGTTCCCCTATTACGACTTCGTCCGGGCCATCGGCGGCGACCGGGTGGAGCCATACCTGCTGGTAACGGCGGGCCGTGAGGCCCACAGCTTTGAGCCCACGCCCCTGGACGTGATCCGCATTTCCCAGGCGGACGTGTTCATCTGCAACGGCGGCGAAAGCGAGACCTGGGTGGACGACATCCTGGACGCCGCCGGGGAGAGCATCGGCTCCGTGGTACACATGATGGACCACGCCCACGTCCTGGGGGAGGAGTTCTCCGAGGGCATGCAGGGCGGTCACGATCACGACGAACACGCCCATGACGAGCATGACGGCCACGACCACGACGGCCATGAGGAGGAGATTGAGTACGATGAGCACATCTGGACCTCCCCCTGCATCGCCATGGACCTGTGCCGGGTCATCGCCGACACCCTGGCCCAGGCGGACCCCGCCCACGCCCAGGAGTATCAGGACCGGCTCGCGGCCTATCTCCGGGAGCTGACGGACCTGGACCGGGCGTTCCGGGACACGGTGGAGGCCGGGCAGCGGCATCTGCTGGTGTTCGGCGACCGGTTCCCGCTGCTGTATTTCTGCCGGGAGTACGGCCTGGATTACCGGGCGGCCTTCCACGGCTGCTCCGGGGACACGGAGCCGTCCCTGGCCACGCTGAAATATCTCATCGACAAGGTGAATCAGGAGGACATCCCGGTGGTGTACACCATCGAGCTCAGCAGTCGGAAGGTGGCCAACGCCATCGCCGAGACCACCGGGGCCCGGGTGCTGACCTTTCATTCCTGCCAGACCCTGACCCGGCAGGAGTTCGACGGGGGCGAGACGTATCTGTCCCTGATGTGGAAAAATGTGGACGTACTGAAGGAGGGGTTGGCATGAGCGAACAGAAGGTGCTCATAGACTGCCGTGACGCGGCCCTGGGCTACGAGGGCCGCCCCATCTGGGAGCATCTGACCTTTCAGGTGCGCCGGGGGGATTATCTGTGCATCGTGGGGGACAACGGCTCCGGCAAGTCCACCCTGCTCAAGAGCATGCTGGGCCTGCTGCGGCCCCTGTCCGGGGAGATCCGCCTGGACGAAAGCCTCCGCCGGGGGGCCATCGGCTATCTGCCCCAGCAGACCCGGGCACAGAAGGACTTTCCCGCCACCGTCAGCGAGGTGGTGCTGTCCGGCTTTCTCAGCGCCCGGGGGTGGAAATTTTTCTATACCCCGGCCCAGAAGTCCCAGGCCCTGCAGCACATGGGCAAGCTGGGCATTCTGGAGCTGAAGGACAAGTGCTATCGGGAGCTGTCCGGCGGCCAGCAGCAGCGGGTGCTGCTGGCCCGGGCCCTGTGCGCGGCAGGGGACCTGCTGGTGCTGGACGAACCGGTGACGGGCCTGGACCCCGCCGCCGCCGACGACCTGTACCGCACCCTGCGCTATCTCAACCGCACCGAGGGCATGGCTGTGGTGATGGTGACCCACGACATCCGCAGCGCCCTGCGGGATGCCACCGCCATCCTGCACGCCGGACGGAACCAGTGGTTCCTGGGCACGCCCCGGGAATATCTGGCCTCGCCCTACGGAAAACGCTTCGGAGGTGACCTGTCATGAGCCTGCTGCTGGAAATGTTTACCTATCCCTTCATCGTCCGTGCCTTCGTGGTGGGCATTCTGGTGTCCCTGTGCGCGGCGCTGCTGGGGGTACCGCTGGTGCTCAAGCGGTATTCCATGATCGGCGACGGATTGAGCCATGTGTCCTTCGGGGCCCTGTCCATTGCCGTGGCCTGCGGCTGGGCGCCGCTGCCGGTGTCCATCCCCGTGGTGGTGCTGGCGGCGCTGGGCCTGCTGCGCATGACGGAGAAAAGCCGCATGGGCGCGGACGCGGCCATCGCCGTGGTCAGCGCCTCGTCGCTGGCCGCCGGCGTGGTGGTCACCAGCCTGACCACCGGCATGACCACCGATGTGGACAGCTTCATGTTCGGCTCCATTCTGGCGCTGGATCGGGCGGACGTGGCCCTGTCCGTGGGCGTCTCCGCGGCGGTGCTGGCGCTGTATGTGCTGTTTTACCACCGGCTGTTCGCCATCACCTTCGACGAGAGCTTCTCCCGGGCCACCGGCGTGAAGGTGGGGCTGTACAACACCGTCCTCTCGGTGCTGACGGCGCTGACCATCGTACTGGGCATGCGGCTCATGGGGGCCATGCTCATCTCCAGCCTTGTCATCTTTCCCGCCCTGACGGCCATGCGCCTGCTGCGCAGCTTCCGGGGCGTGGTACTGTGCGCCGGGGCGGTCAGCGTGGTGTGCTTCTGCGCCGGCCTCACCGGCTCCTACCTGTGGAGCACCCCCGTAGGGGCCACGGTGGTGCTGGCCGATCTGGCGGCGTTTCTGCTGGCCTGTCTGCTGGCAAAGCTGAAAAAACGGGCGTAAGCCCGTATCCCCCGGCGGAACAGGGCGCCGCTGCCCCGCTCCGCCGGGATTTTTTTGCCAAACCTCCTGTTTCGACCGGCTTTTTGCGGAAAAACACTTGCGTTCCCTGCATTTTTATGGTATGCTACGCGTGTAAGTGAGGTATTGACTGGGAGTGGGCTTGACTGTCCGCTCTTTTTGTTGGGCATTTTTGATTTGTTAAAAGCAGGAGGATGCGCCGTGAAAAAGATCACAGACGTCGTCTGGGAGCTGGCCGAGCCGGTGGTACGGGAGCACGGCTGCCAGCTGTGGGACGTGGAATATGTGCGGGAGGCCGGCCAGTGGTACCTGCGGCTGTATCTGGATAAGGACGGCGGCGTGGACATTCTGGACTGCGAGGCCATCAGCCGGAGGGTCAGCGACCTGCTGGACGAGGCCGACCCCATCGAGAGCAGCTATGTGTTCGAGGTAGGCTCCGCCGGGCTGGAGCGTCAGCTCAAGCGTCCCGGCGACTTTGCCCGCTTCATGGGCAGCCCCGTGCTGGTCAAGACCTACCAGAACCGGGACGGCCGCAAGGAGTTCGCCGGTAAGCTGGCGGGCTGCGAGGACGGCGCGGTGCTGCTGGACATGGGCGGCGCGGAGCCGGTGCGGTTCGGGAAGAACGAGGTGGCGCTGGTGCGCCTGCGCGTGGAATTCTGACACAACTGTCTGACGATAAATATAAGGAGAAATAACATGAAATGTGATGAGATCTTCGCCGCGCTGGCCATGCTGGAAAAGGAACGCGGTATTCCCCAGAGCTTTATGATGGGCAAGATCATTCAGGCGCTGACCACCGCCTACAAGCGTGACCACGAGGGCGTGGAGAACGTCATCGTGGACGTGGACGAGGAGAAGAAGGATCTGAAGATGTTCGTCCAGAAGGAGATCGTGGAGGAGGTGGAAAACCCCGGCTCCCAGATCTCTCTGGAGGAGGCGAAGCGCCTGTCCGCCAAGAACGAGCTGGGCGGCATCGTCAATATCCCCGTGGAGAGCGTGGAGTTCGGCCGCATCGCCGCCGGCAACGGCAAGCAGGTCATCATTCAGGGCCTGCGCGAGGCCGAGCACGGCATGATCTACGATGAGTTCAACAGCAAGCAGCACGAGATCCTTACCGGCACCGTCAGCCGCATCGACCCCCGGACGGGCAACGTCAGTCTGCGCATCGGCACCGGCGCCGAGTCCACCGAGGCGGTGCTGACCATGAACGAGCAGGTACCCGGCGAGGAGCTGCGGGAGGGCCAGATGGTCAAGGTATATCTGGTGGAAGTACGCCGTTCCACCCGCGGCCCGCAGGTGCTGATCTCCCGCACCCACCCCGGCCTTGTCAAGCGCCTGTTCGAGCTGGAGGTGCCCGAGATCTACGACGGCACGGTGGAGATCCGCTCCATCGCCCGCGAGGCGGGCAACCGCACGAAGATGGCGGTCTGGTCTGCCGACGAGAACGTGGATCCCATCGGCGCCTGCGTCGGCCCCCGGGGCCAGCGCGTCAACGCCATCGTGGATGAGCTGCGTGGCGAGAAGATCGACATCATCAAGTACTCCGAGGACCCCGCCGAGTTTATCGCCGCCGCGCTGGCGCCCGCCGACGTGGTCAGCGTACAGCTGGCCGCCGAGGGCAAGAGCTGCCGCGTGGTCGTCCCCGACGACCAGCTGAGTCTGGCCATCGGCAAGGAGGGGCAGAACGCCCGTCTGGCCGCCCGGCTCACCGGCTACAAGATCGACATCAAGCCCGCCAGCTACACCGGCGAGTAAATCAGAAAGGAGCGGCAGAGATGCAGAAGCCCCGGAAAATACCTCAGCGGCAGTGTGTCGGCTGCCGCGAGATGAAGGAGAAGAAGTCGCTGCTGCGCATCGTCCGCACGCCGGAGGGGGAGGTCCTGCTGGACGCCACTGGCAAAAAGTCCGGCCGCGGCGCGTATGTGTGCCCCGACCCGGCCTGCCTGAAAAAGGCCCGGAAAAGCAAAGCGCTGGAGCGCGCCTTCGACACGTCCGTCCCGCCGGAGGTCTACGACGCGCTGGAGGCGCAGATGGAGGGCTGCCTATGACGGAACACATTCTCTCCATGCTGGGCCTTGCCCTGAAGGCGGGCCGCGTGGAGGTGGGCGAGGAGCCGGTAGGCGCCGCCGCCCGGGCCAAAAAGGCCCGCGTCATCTTCGTGGCGCAGGACGCCGCGCCGTCCTCGATGCGGCGCGCCCAGTCCTTTGCCCGCACCGGCAGCACGCCGTGCGTGACGCTGCCTGCGGATAAGGACGCGCTGGGCCGCAGCCTCGGCCGCGGCAGCGTGGCCATGTGCGCCGTGACCGACATCGGCTTTGCCGAGTCGCTGGTGCGGAAGCTGGCGGCGCTGGACAGTGAGACCTATCAGCCCGTTGCCGACACGCTGGCCGTCAAGGCCAGGCGGGCGCGGGAGCGGAAGGAGGAGCAGCTCCGCCACGAGAAGAACCTGCGGCAGGGTAAAAAACGCACCCACGCCGAAAAGCCCGCCGGGCCGGAGCCTGCGCCGCCGCCCGCCAGACCGGCGGCCAAGCGTCCCCCGCGTCCCAACAGCGCCCGCCGGCGGCAGGAGCATCCCAAACGCAGAGCAGAGCCGCCCGACCGGCGGTTCGCCGGCTCCCTGCCGGTGAAGAAGGGCAAGGGCAGCCGGAAGCCGTCCGGCAAGACCAGACAGCAGTAACGCAAAACTTTTCGCGGCCCGCCGCAGGGCAGGCCGATCACTAAGATGGAGGTGGCTTTATTTGGGTAGTATCGTCAACAAATACAGAGTGCATGAGGTGGCCAAGGATTTTGGAGTCTCCACCAAGGAGATCACGGAGATCCTGACCAAATACGCCGAAACGCCCAAGAATCATATGCAGGTGCTGGAGGACCGGGAGCTCAGCCTCATCTTTGAGTATCTGACCCAGCACAACCCGGTCTCCAATATCGCGGTCATCTTCGCCGAGGGCGCCAAGCCTGCGGAGAAGAAGGCGGAGCCTGCCCAGAACGGACAGAGCGCCAAACCCGCCGCACCTCAGCAGGGCGGCAGCAAGCCCGTCCAGAACGCCGCGCCCGCCGGTAAGGCCCCGGAGAAGGCCGCCGAACCGGCGAAGCAGCCCATGTCCCGCGTGCCCCAGAAGCAGGTGGTGGATACCCGCAAGGCCACCAACGTGAATCTGGACAAGTACGACGAGAAGCTGCAGGACATGGCGGACGCCCGGGGCCACGGCAGCCGCCGGGAGCAGCAGGCCCCGCAGGGCAAGGAGAAATTCCGCAATAACAAGCGCCGCGACAACAACTTCGCCAGCAGCAAGCGCAAGCAGGAGGAGGCCGACCGTCTCCGCAAGCTGCGCCTGGAGGTCATCAAGAAGACCCCCGTTACTGTGCAGATCCCCGACGAGATCACCGTGGGCGAGCTGGCTGCCCGCCTGAAGCAGCAGGCCGGCAAGGTCATTGCCAAGTTCATGCAGATGGGCGAGATGCACGCCATCAACGATGTGATCGATTTCGATACCGCTTCTCTGCTGGCAGAGGAGTTCCACGCAAAGGTCGAGCACGAGGTGCATGTGACCATCGAGGAGCGCCTGTTCACCCAGGAAGAGGATTCGCAGGAGGATCTGGTGGAGCGTCCCCCGGTCGTCTGCGTCATGGGCCACGTTGACCACGGCAAGACCAGTATTCTGGATGCCATCCGCAAGACCAACGTCACCGCAGGCGAGGCCGGCGGCATCACCCAGGCCATCGGTGCCTATCAGGTCAAGGTCAACGACAGCCTGATCACCTTCCTGGATACCCCGGGCCATGAGGCATTCACCTCCATGCGTGCCCGCGGTGCCAACATGACCGATATCGCCGTTCTGGTGGTGGCTGCCGACGACGGCATCATGCCCCAGACCATCGAGTCCATC
>ERZ1107006.1752-NODE-1752-length-17682-cov-7.043343_pt1 | contig 17682 bp, 19 predicted proteins | sample MGYA00403696_ERZ1107006 | MGnify/ENA primary metagenome ERZ1107006 (study PRJEB35170, sample SAMEA104062441) | human gut metagenome | biome: human gut; feature: human-associated habitat; material: faeces | place: Denmark | collected 2012-08-13 ...
TCACCACCAGGTCGGCCCCTTCGTCGGACTCCATCAGGGTGGGGATGCCCGCCGCAAGGACAGGCACACCCAGCCGGGCGGCATCCAGATGCCGGGAGTGGTCGGGCTGGGCCGGGTGGAGCCCGGTGTCTGAAAACTGGAGCGTCCGGCCCAGCCGCTCCGGCTCAGCAGAGCAAAGGCTGTCCACACAAAGCAGGGCGGCGGGGCGCAGCTCTCGTACCAGTGCCCCGGCCAGCTGCTGTAAGCTCAGGCCCGTGGCCGCCGATACCCCAGGAGCCACAGCCGCCACCGGCCGGATGCCCTGCACCGGTACGGTGCGCGGCCCCATGGTCACGAACACCTTCTGCACCGTGCGGGGACCCAGAGCATCCGCCGTGACCCGGCGGTTGCCCACCCCCAGCACCAGCACCGGGCCTTCGGGCGGCAGCAGGGGCCGCAGCTCTGCGGCGGCGGCTTCGATCACGGCGCTGTCCCGCTCGTCCAGCAGGCTCACGCTGGGGACCTCCAGCGTCACATACCGGCCCCGCGGCCGCGCCAGCCCCTCCCGCGCGATCTCTACCCGGGTGATCGTCACGCCGCCCTGACGGGCCGTTGCCACGCGCACCCCGGCGGGCAGGGCGGTTTTGCCCGGCTGGCCGAACAGTTCATCGGCAAGGTCAGTTTCCCGCATTTTGCATCCCCCATCCGGCTGAATTTCCGTATTTGGGCGCTTTTCCCGCCCAAACGGTACCAGAAGTATGGGAAAATGAAAAAATTCTAAACAAAAATTCAAAAAAGGCTTGCGCTGGTACGGCAAATATGGTATCATAAGGTGCGCTGTTATAGGTAGCCAAGGAGGTGGAACGAATGCCTAACATCAAATCTCAGAAGGACCGCGTCGTGCAGGCTGCTGCAGAGCAGGCTCACAACAAGGCCATTAAGACCAACCTGAAAACAGTCGTCAAGAAGGCAGACGCTGCCATCGATGCGAATGCCGCTGACAAGGACGCAACCGTCCTGGCTGCTGTTTCCGCGATCGACAAGGCTCGCGCTAAGGGTGTCATCAAGAAGAACACCGCTTCTCGCAAGATCAGCCGTATGGCCAAGCGTGCAAACAAGAACGCCTGATTTACGACAGATCAAGTGATCGACTGACGAACAAAACCTCTGTATCGGGAACCCGATACGGGGGTTTTTGTTTTTCCAGCAGCTGTTCCGGGGGCAGGGGCGCGGGCTGCTCTGCCAGCGCCCAGAACGCCCAGCCTGCAGGCACAGCAGCCGCCAGTACCAGCCCGGGCCAGAGCACGGCGGGATATGTAAGGGCCTCGCTGCCGGGCAGGAACACTGCCGCCGCGCAGAGCACAAGGGCGGTCCAGCCCTCCCATAAGATCGTTGCAAGAGTCTCGCGCATGACTATCATCTCCTTTTCTGGAAAAGTATACCATGCAGAGGACGCGAATGGGCGCAGAAAAGGACGATACACGAAAAATGTGTATCGTCCCAGGAAGAGTTCTGCTTCAGTTCTGGTCGTGGCTGCGGCCCACCAGCGAGCAGACCACGCCGCAGACAAGGCTGGTGGTGATGCCTGCAGCAGCGGCGGTCAGCCCGCCGGTCAGGATGCCGATGGCTCCCTCTTCGGCAAGGGCGGTGCGCACGCCTTTGGCAAGCAGATGCCCGAAGCCCAGCAGGGGAACGGTGGCACCGCAGCCTGCAAACTCAGCCAGCGGCGCGTACCACCCAAGGGCCGAAAGCACCACGCCCGCCACCACATAGCCTGTCAGGATGCGGGCGGGGGTCAGGGCGGTCAGGTCGAGAAAGAGCTGGCCCACCACGCAGATGGCCCCGCCTGTAACGAATGCCCAGAAATAGTTCATGTGTTCCCTCCGTTCTGTTCCTCCGGGGCAGCAAGCTCCACCAGGTGCGAGATGGCGGGGATGCTCTCCTTCTGCAAAAAGGTGGTCTGGCTCATCAGCGCGCCTGTTGCCAGAAAGAGCACCCGGCGCTGCCCCCGCCGCTCCAGCCGGGGCAGGAGATGCCCGCAGAGCACTGCTGCACAGCACCCCGGCCCAGAAGCGCCGCTGTGCACCGACTGGCCCTCGGCATCATAGAGGAGGGAACCGCAGTCCACATGGTTCTTGAGGAGCAGGCCCTCGGCGGCCAGCAGTTCCCGGAACAGCTGACTGCCCACATGGCCCAGGTCGCCGGTGCAGATGGCATCGAACTCCTGCGGCTGGGTGTTGGTATCAGTGAGGTAGCGCAGGAGCGTTGCCGCCGCAGCCGGAGCCATGGCGGCCCCCATGTTGTTGATGTCCCGGATGCCCAGATCCTGCACCCGGCCAAAGGTCACGGCCCGGATGCCAACCCCCTGCCCGGCGGGGCGGAGCAGGCAGGCCCCTGCCGCCGTGGCAGTCCATTGGGCGGTGGGGGTGCGCACGGCTCCGTAGGAAAGCGGGGTGCGGAACTGCCGCTCGGCGGTGCAGAAGTGGCTGGAGGTCATGGCCAGCAGGCCGTCTGCCATTCCGGCGCTGCATAGGCAGGCCCCAACACCCAGCGCCTCGGCCATGGTGCTGCAGGCCCCGAACAGCCCTGCAAAGGGCAGGCCCAGAGCCCGGGCCGCATAGCCCGAAGCTGTGCACTGGGCCTGCAGGTCTCCGGCCAGCAGGAGGCTCACGTCCTTTTCGGTGGCGTGGGCTTTTTTCAGGCAGAGCCGCGCCGTCTGTAATTGCAGCTGCGTTTCAGCGGCCTCCCAGCTGGCCTGCCCGAGGCGGTTGTCACTGTGCAGCTCATCGAACTCTGCCGCCAGCGTCCGGCAGATATGGGCCAGCCCACCGACATATGCCGCTGTCCATGGGTCGTACGCCTCCCCGCCTGTGAAGATGCCATCGCACACGCAGACAAAGTTCGCCGGATGGCGGCTGATAGCCGCAAGCTGGGCGGCTACCCGCCGGGGCGCATCCGTATCCATGCCGCCGTCCTCAAACATCTGCGCCGCCAGACATGCCGTGACGCTGTCAAACAGCACCGTACCCGCCGGATCGATGGCTGTCAGCCCCGCCGTCAGGTGGCGGGCGCGTTCCACGGTGGTGAAGCCCCAGCCGTCCCGGTCGGCGATGTGACGCCGGATGCGGGCCAGGTCCTCGTCGTCGTGGGGCTCCATGGTGGCCCAGTAGTACAGCGGCGCATTTTCGCCCAGCAGCTTGGCGATCCGCTGGGCGGCGCTGCTCTTGCCGCTTTTGCAGCCGCCGATAAACAGAAGTCTCATGTTGCCTCCACGGTGAAAGCGTCCATCGCCCGTATCTCGTCCAGATAGCCGTCCTCAATGGCGGCCTCGTCAAAGGTAGCCATGCCCCGCATCACGCCGCAGGCGCCCTCCAGCAACCGGAACAGCAGGGGACACCCGCTGCCCTCGCCCAGCCGCATGTCCAGCCGCAGGCAGGGACGCAGCCCCAGCTCCTCCGCCGCAATGCGGTAGCCGATCTCGTAGGAGTCGTGGGACAGGAACAGGTAGTCCCTCGTCGCCGGACACAGCCGCACGGCGCACAGTGCCGCCGTGATGGAGATGAAGCCGTCCACCGCCGCCGGTACCCGCTCATGGGCGCAGCCCAGAAAAGCACCGGTCATGGCGGCGAGATCCAGCCCGCCTACTCCGGCCAGCACGCCGATGATATCGTTTTTATCGGGCCGGTGCAGCGCCAGCGATTGCCGCAGCACCTCCTTCTTCCGCAGGAAGCCCTGGTCGGTGAGGCCGCCGCCCCGACCGGTGACGGCCTCCACATCCGCGCCGGTGAGGACTGCCAGCACCGCCGCCGAGGTGGTGGTGTTGCCGATGCCCATTTCGCCGATACCCAGCGCCGTTACGCCATCCGCCTTGGCCTGCGCCGCCTGCTCTATGCCGGCGGCCATGGCCTCCAGCACCTGCTGCCGGGTCATGGCGTCCTCCCGGACAATGTCGCCGGTGCCCCGGCGTACCTTGCGGTGGAGAATACCCACCGGCGGCACGTCGCCGTCGATGCCTACATCCACCACCGTTACATCGTCGCCGAAGGCTGCCGCCATGGCGGACATGCCGGTCTTACGGAAGGTCATATTCACCGCCTGCTGCAATGTCACCGACGGCGGCGTACAGGATACGCCCTCCGCCACCACGCCATTGTCGGCGGCGAACACCGCCACGCGGCACTTGCCCATGGCGGGGCAGACCTGCCCTGTCACGCCTGCCAGCCGGATGGACATATCCTCCAGCTGCCCCAGACTGCCCGGCGGCTTGGCCAACTGCGCCTGCCGCCGCCGCGCCGCATCCATGGCGGCCTCGTCGGCGGGGCGAATGGCCTCGATATATGCCCGCAGTTCCTGCTCTGTCATGCTCGTTCCTCCAGGTATCCCCGCTGCGCCAGCCAGTCGAGAGACGGCGCGCAGTCCTGATTTTCGATGGTATAGGTGGCCGCCGGACACTGCTCCAGCAGCGTATCCAGCATCTGCTCCATGGGGATCGTCCCCTTGCCCAGCGGGTCGTGGAGATCCCAGTCTCCCGCGTTGTTGTGCAGGTGGACATGCCGCAGCCACGGGGCCATGGGGGCGATCCACGCCAAGGGCGGTGTTTTGCTGGTGGAGGCATTGGCGTGTCCCACATCCAGACACAGCCCCAGCCGGGGATCGTTTACCTGCTCGGCGATCTGCACCAGCATCTCCGGCCCCGGCTCCATCACGTTCTCCACCGCCAGCACCATGCTCTCCGGCACGTCCGCCAGCAGCTCCCGCCAGTCCTCCTCCGTCCAGTGATCCTCGGGAAAGCACAGCCGGTCAAAGGCAACGATGGCGTCATATTCCGAAAGTGTGAGTCGTTTTTGTTCCATATTCTTCTCCAAGTACCCTTCCCAGGAAATCCGTAACGGCCGCGAGGTATCTTTCCCGGTCGGCCATATAGCTCATGCCGTGCCCGGCGGCGGGAAAGGTCAGCAGGGTCTTATCTGCGGCGCGGCAGCAGGCACAGTTCTCCCGCCCCATGGCGCAGGGGACGAAGCGGTCGTCCTCACCGTGGAGGAAGAGGACGGGCGTGTCGCAGTGCGCCAGCGCCCCGGCGGCGGAGGCCTCCTCCGGGTCAAAGCCGCCGAAGAGGCGGCAGCCGAGGCGCAGCAGGGCATAGACCGGGAAGACCGGCAGATGGGCGGAGCGGATGACGCTCTTCAGAATGGCGGACGGCGCGCTGTAGCCGCAGTCGGCCACGATGCCGGTGACGTTTTTCGGCAGCTCCGGCCCCGCCGCCATGAGGACGGTCGCCGCGCCCATGGACATGCCGTAGAGCACGATCTTCGCGTCCGGCCCGGCGCGGCCGATCACATAATCGACCCAGCGGCGGCAGTCATACCGCTCGCGGATACCGAGCGTGAGGCAGCGCCCGCCGCTTTTCCCGTGGGCGCGCTCGTCGACGAGCAGGACATTGCAGCCCATCCCCATGCCAAACGGCAGCCCGCCGCAGAAATCGCGCTCCGCCGCGCTGCGGTAGCCGTGAAACAGCAGGAGCCACGGCGCGTCCGGGGCTGCGGGATAGCAGCGGCCGAACAGCGTCAGTCCGTCGTCCGAGCGGATCGTTACCGGCTCATAGGGAAGGGCGAGGGCCGCGCGGATCATGCGCCGCGCCTCCGCCGCATAAGGCCGGTACTGGTCCGTGTCCGGCAGGACGAACATTTCCTTTTCGGTCGTTTTCCGCGCGCCGAACGCCAGCCGGAACAGCAAAAACGCCAGCCCGAGCGTCAGGAGCACAAAGCCCGCTGCGATCAGCAGCGCGATGCCAATGTACTTCACAGCCGCGCCCCCATTCACAGGCCCAGAATGCTGATGACGCCGTGCCGCGCAAAGCTGGCCTCTGCCCACGGCGCGGCCTCGTCGATGACGGCCCGCCAGTCTGCCTCGTCCCGGCTGCGCGCTGCGATGCGCTCCCACTGCCCGCGGGAGACGGGCGTGACGCCGAAATAGTCAAACTCCGGCAGGACGCCGCCGAACAGCTCCGTCAGGCGCAGTGCCTCCCACCGCTCGTCTGCGAGCAGGATGGAGCCGGGCAGCCAGCACCGCCCGCGCCAGCGCCCCGGCTGGAACTCAAAATAGCAGCTCCCCTGCCGCTCCGACGCCGGGATAAAATAGCGCATCAGCGGTTCAGCAGCGGGGAAACGACCGGCTTGCCGTCGCGGTCGAGCAGCGGCGTCAGGCCGCCCGCATTGCCGCTGGCGTGGAAGAGATCGTTCACGCCTGTCTCCTTGTCGACCCAGATCTCGGTGATCTGCAATGCTCCCTGTGTGTAAACGCGCTCAAAGCGCTGCTCCTTTGCCATGATCGGTCCCTCCGTTTGTTGATCTCTGCGTTCATCGTACCACAGAAGCGTGGATTTTGCAACGTGTTTTGTCCGGAGCGGCGTACAGGCACAAAGTTCATTGTATTCTCTCCATGGCACAAAGCAAGCCCCCTTCGCCGCATCGGCAAAGGGGGCTTGTTTGGTTTTCTTCGTCCACGGCGGGACGTTTTAGGGGTTTTCTTTCTTCGGTCTCCATACGCGGCACAGCCAGAGACATTCCGCCAGCAGGGAGGCCGTGATGAGCGCACCGGTAACGGAATAATTCCGGATGCCCAGCAGGAGCGGACCGAGCGAGACGAGGGCGCAGACGCCCGCTGCGATCCACGCTGCGGCGGCAAGTCCCCGCTTTCCGGTCGCGGCGTACAGCGCCAGCAGGACCAGCAGGACACAGGTGCCAAGTGCCGTAAAGAGCGGCGCAAAATTCGCATAGCCGAACGGCGTGAGATCAAAATAGGAGTACAGCTCCCGGAGCGGCGCTGCGGCCGGGCGCGCAAACTGCAGCACCGCACCATAGGGCAGGGCCTCCAGGATCAGTGCGAGCACGGGAAGGAGCAGAAGCGGCAGGCGTTTCTTCATGGCGGGTCCTCCTCACTATATATTGGATCAAATAATAATCTACGCACACCCGCAGGCACATTTCGCGCGAAGCGCATGCACAAATCCGACAGGATTTATTTCGTTCAAAAAGCATCCGGTCAAATGTATTAGGGATGAATTCCCAATTTGCGTTATGGGTTCATCGTCCTTATACATAATATTTAGTACATTTTGCATCCAGGGAAGTCCTGCCCGAAAGTGATATATCCTCCGGATGTGATGCGTGAAATTTGATGCTGGCGCATCAAGTGATATGAAATAAATCCACTTACGCCCGCAGGCATTTCACTTGGCGAAGCCATATTTCACGCGCGAAGCGCATTTCACAAATCCGACAGGATTTATTTCGTTGAAAAAACCGGTTGTCCGCTGGACAACCGGTTTTTTCTGGTGCGCGAGGCGGGACTTGAACCCGCACGTCCGGAGTGGACACTAGAACCTGAATCTAGCGAGTCTGCCAATTCCACCACTCGCGCGTTTGCAGTCTTTCAACTGCTCGGATATATTACCACAGATATTCCTGCTTGTCAAGCGGAAGGTGCAGAAAAGTTGCGAGAAACATACCGGCGAATCGCCGGTATGACAGGGCGGCGCAGGGGTGTTTAAAAAATCATGCAGATCCCTGCGATCACGGCGCAGAGGGGGATATAGAGCAGGAAGTGCAGGATGTGCGTCCTTTTATTGTAGCCGAACATATGCGGCCCTACGATGCCCTTCAGCTCGGGATAAAAATGCGGGAAGAAGTTTGAATGGCAGAGCAGGAACCAGTCGAAAAAGAGAATATCGTAGAGCTCCATGCAATAGAGCATGATAAGATACCGGCCAAAGAAGCGGAAAAATCCAAAGCCGTTTCGGACTCCGTCCCACGCGGCAAGAACGGCTGCGGCCAGAAACAGCAGGACCGCGATCCCCTCTATGATCCAGCCGATGATGTGCGCCCCGCGGAACCGCTCTTTTTTGTCCGGGATCGCGTTCAGATTCTCCTTCGGTGCGGAGGAAAAGAACCGCTTATCCTGAATAAAGCCGACGCCGCCGTACAAAACGAGAAAATATGCGGCCATCAGCAGAATCGCCGCAAGGATTGCCACCAGTATTCTGATCCCGTCCTTCTGAACGTTTTGTTTATACTACCACAGAACTGGCCTGCGTGCAAAAAACAAAGGGCTGCGGCTGCGGCGGCACCGCACAGCTGGCGGGCAAGCACGTGGTCAGTGGGAAGATGATCGCCGTAGAGCTTGCGGGACTCGCACCCCGGCCAAAGCAGCCGCCACACGGAATTCTGGACGCCCGAACCGCTTGAAGCAGCGGAAAATTGATAAAAGAAAAACCTTGAAAACAGATGTTTTCAAGGTTTTTCTGGCGCGGAAGGAGAGATTTGAACTCTCGCGCGCTTTTTAGACGCCTACTCCCTTAGCAGGGGAGCCCCTTCGGCCACTTGGGTACTTCCGCAGGTCGGTTGAGCCGATATGAAGGAAAGAAAATGGCGGAGAGAGTGGGATTCGAACCCACGGCACATTGCTGTGTCACTGGTTTTCAAGACCAGCTCCTTAAACCGCTCGGACATCTCTCCGAATGCCGGCCTCCAAAGCCGTGAATCATCTTATCATATCCAGGCAGGTTTGTCAATTCCTTTTGCAGAAACCGATGAATATTTTAGGAAGAAACCTTGATGTTCCCATGGGAAAGTGCTATACTAATTCAATAAAATAATGCAACTGGAAGGTGTTCCTGTATGACAAAAATTGATATTTATTCCGGTTTCCTCGGCGCTGGCAAGACGACGCTCATCAAAAAAATGATCAAGGAAGCCTATCACGGCCAGAAGCTCGTCCTCATTGAGAACGAATTCGGCGAAATTGGCATTGATGGCGGCTTTCTGCAGGAGGCGGGCATCCAGATCACGGAGATGAACTCCGGCTGCATCTGCTGCTCGCTGGTGGGCGATTTCGGCCGCGCGCTCAAGAAGGTTATTGCGGAGTATGCGCCCGACCGCATCTTGATCGAGCCGTCCGGCGTCGGCAAGCTGTCCGACGTTATCGGTGCCGTGCGCAAGGTCACGTCCGACGACGTGCAGCTCGGCAATTTCGTGACCGTGGCGGACGCGACGAAGTGCAAGATGTATATGAAGAACTTCGGCGAGTTCTACAATAACCAGATCGAGACGGCCAACACCATCATCCTCAGCCGCACCGACGGCATGACGGAGGAAAAGCTCGACCAGTGCGTCAACATGATCCGCGAACACAACAAGGACGCCGTGATCGTTACGACCCCGTGGCCGGAGCTGACCGGCGAGCAGCTGATGGAGGCGATGGAGCAGCGCAGCACCATCGCCATCGAGCTTGCAAAGCTCGAAGAAGAGGCGCACCACCATCATCATGACCATGACGAGGACGACGAGTGCGACGATCCGGACTGCGCCTGCCACCATCATCACCACGACGAGGATGACGACGAGGACGCGCACCATCACCATCATCACCATGATGACGACGATGACGATGAATGCGATGACCCGGACTGCGCCTGCCACCACCATCACGATGACGACGATGACGACGAGCATGAGCACCACCATCATCACCATCACCACCACGGCCATGACGCCGACGAGGTCTTCATCAGCTGGGGCGAGGAAACGCACAAGAAATTCACAAAGGCCGAGATCGAGCGCATCCTGAAGGCGCTTGAGGACGCGGATGCCTACGGCATTGTTCTGCGCGCAAAGGGCTATGTAGCAAACGCAGAGGGCGAGAAGTGGATCCACTTCGACTATGTCCCCGGTGAGCCGGATATCCGCGACGGCGGCGCGATGGTCACGGGCCGCATCTGCGTGATCGGCTCGAAGCTGAACGAAGAGGCCGTTTCGAAGCTCTTCGGCGTGGAAAAGCAGTAAGGAGTTTTCTCTATGGCTATGCCTGATATCCCCATGTACGTCTTTACCGGCTTTCTGGAGTCCGGCAAGACGAAGTTCATTCAGCAAACGCTCGAGGATGAGCGCTTCAACACCGGCGAGCGGACGCTCCTGCTGGTTTTCGAGGAGGGCGAGGAGGAATACGACGTCTCGGCCTACCCGCACAAGGAGGTCTACGAGCAGGTTCTGGACTATGAAGACCTCAGCCCGGAGCTGCTGACCGATCTGCAGAAAAAATACCGGGCCGAGCGCGTGGTCGTCGAGCTCAACGGGATGCATCTTGCGGCGGATTTCTACCTCAAGACCCCCGACCACTGGAAAATCGCGCAGGAGGTCATGTTTGCCAACGCGACGACCTTCCTCAGCTACAACGCCAATATGCGCCAGCTCGTCGTGGACAAGCTGGCAGGCGCGGAGATGCTGGTTCTCAACCGCATGGCCCCCGGCACGGACGTCATGCCGTACCACAAGATCGCCCGCGCCGTGAACCGGAAGATCGACATTCTTTATGAATACACCGACGGCTCGACGCACTATGACGATATCGAAGACCCGCTGCCGTTCGACCTGAACGCGCCCGTGGTCGAGATCAGGGACGAGGATTATGCCCTGTTCTACCGCGATATCACGGAGGAACCCAAGAAATACGCGGGCAAGACCGTGAAATTCAAGGGGCAGGTCGCGCGCCTGCGCCGGGAAAAAGAGGGGATGTTTGCTCCCGGCCGGTTCGTCATGACCTGCTGCGAGGCGGATATCACGTTCATGGGCCTGCCGTGCAGATTCGCGGCGGCCTCCGGCCTTGCGGCCAGAAGCTGGGTCTGGGTAACGGCGACGGTCGAGGTCAAGTTCCACACGCTCTACAAGGGCGTCGGACCCATCCTGACGGCTGTGAACGTGCAGCCCGCCGAGCCTGCCGAGCAGAACGTCGCAACGTTCTGATACGATTCATATTCGATCCTTTGTGTACCAAAGCAGCCGGCAGAGACTTGTCTGCCGGCTGCTTTCTGTTTTGGCAGAATGGCTCTTGCCGGAAGGCTGGAAATCAGGTATAATACAGAAAAAGACGCCCCGCCGGGAGGCGGGGGAACGGAGGCGTTTGCATATGCAGACAAGCTATCGCTTTTCCGCGCCGGGCCGCACGGAGATCAGCGGCAACCATACCGACCATCAGCACGGCTGCGTGCTGGCTGCGGCTGTCGATCTGGAAACGACGGCGGAGGTCACGCTGCGGCCCGATTCCATCATCCGCGTTGCGTCCGAGGGCTATGCCCCGGTCGAGATTGATCTGAATGATCTGTCCGTCCACGCGGAAGAAAAAAATACGACCGCCGCGCTCGTGCGCGGCGTTGCTGCGGCGTTTGCGCAGCGCGGCTGTAAGCTGCACGGCTTTGACGCGGCTGTCCGCTCGACCGTCCTGCCCGGCTCCGGTCTGTCGTCCTCCGCCGCATTCGAGGTTCTGATCGGCACGATCTGCAACGAGCTGTTTTTCGATAAAAAATGCTCCGCCATCGAGATTGCGCAGATCGGCCAGTATGCCGAGAACGTCTATTTCGGCAAGCCCTGCGGCCTCATGGATCAGATGGCCTCCAGCGTCGGCGGGCTGGTCTTCATCGATTTTGCCGACCCGGCGCACCCCGCCGTCCGGCAGGCGGCGTTCGATTTTGCGCACTGCGGCTACACGCTCTGCACGCTCGATTCCGGCGCGGATCACGCAGATCTGACGGACGAATACGCCGCCATCCCCGAGGAAATGCGCCGCGTAGCCCGCGTGTTCGGCAAGGACGTGCTGCGTGAGGTGGACGAGGCGGAATTCTACGCAAAGCTCAAGGCGGCCCGCGAGGCGGCGGGCGACCGCGCCGTTTTGCGCGCGATGCATTTCTTTGACGAAAACCGCCGGGTGCAGCAGCAGGTGCAGGCGCTGGAACGGGACGATTTTGAGGGCTTCCTTGCGGGCGTGCGCGATTCCGGGCGCTCGTCGTGGATGCTGCTGCAGAACGTGGTTCCTGCCGGGAGCCGGGAGCACCAGCAGATGGCCCTTGCGCTGGCTGCCTGTGAAAAGCAGCTTGCCGGGCGCGGCGCCTGCCGCATTCACGGCGGCGGCTTTGCCGGGACGCTGCTGGCGTTCGTGCCGAACGATGCACTCACGTCCTTCCGCGCCAATATGGAGGCCGTGCTCGGCGAGGGCCGCTGCCACGTGCTCTCGATCCGGCAGGCGGGCGGCGTCCGGCTGGCATGAGACGGGCTGACCGCGCGGTCACGGACCGCGAACGGATTTTGCAGGTGATCGAGTCCTGCGAATGCTGCCGTGTCGGCTTTTCCTGCCCGGAGGGGGCGTACATCGTGCCGCTGAATTTCGCCTTTGTCCCCGGCTCACCTGACCGGTTTTATTTCCACGGCGCGCACGAGGGCCGCAAGGCAGAGCTCATCCGCACTGCGCCGCGCGTCGGCTTTGAGCTGGACTGCGCGCACGCGCTCGCAGCCGGACAGACCGGCTGCTCGTATTCCTATCGCTATCAGAGCGTGATCGGAACGGGCGTGATCTGCGAGGTGCAGGAGCCGGAGGAAAAGAAGCGGGCACTGTCGGCAATTATGGCGCACTATGAAAAGAGCCGTCTGTTTACCTTTACAGACGAGCAGGCGCAGCGCGCGGCCGTGTTCCGGCTGGACGTCGCGCAGCTGACCTGCAAGGAGCATTTGTAAGAAAGAAGGAAGACACATGAACGAATTTGAACTGCAGCACCTGCCGGAGGCGTACCGCCCCTTGTCGCCGTGGAGCTATTTTGGCCTCGGCATTCTCTACGCCCTGCCGCTCCTGGGCTGGATCTTCCTGATCGTCCACGCCATCGGCAGCGCGAACATCAACCGCCGCAATTATGCCCGCAGCTATTTCTGCGTCTACGTGCTGGCGATCATTCTGGGCGTCCTGCTGACGATCACCGGCGTACTGTCCGGCCTGACCCAATCCCTGAACGGTACGTTCGCATAAGTCTATCAATCAAAAAACGTGGCTGTCTCAATGATGTTTCGATCATTTGAGACAGCCCTGTTTCTTGTGGCGGGGGGGATTATGACAGGCTCTTACCGCATACGGTGCAGAATACGGCGTCGGACAGCTTGACGGGCGCGCCGCAGTGCGGGCAGTATCTGTTAGTCCGCTGCGGCTGGGCTGGCAGCTCAGGCGCCAGAGAGAACACAACGGGCTTTCCCTGCGGAGCGGGCTGCGTCACAGGTTCGGCAGGCTCGGGCTGCGCAGGACGCGTGGGCGGCACAGGCGAAGACGGCTGCGGAGCGCTTGCCGTACTTTTGCACATCATTTATTATAGCAGTGGGGTCATATACAACGGAAGAAATACGATGCTGTCTTCCTCTTTGAAATCGCCGGTATGCAAAACATAAGGGATATGAAGCTGATCGGCATATTTCGTCTTGAATTTTTTCAGAGAGGACAGCGTAAATCTAGTTTTTTGATTTTCATATTTCTACGTAAATCGAGAGAATTGGGCATTTTCTGAAAAAGCTATTCAGGAAAAAAGGATGGTGCGGTACAGACTGGTAAGAATCATAGTCGTTTTGGCATGTATCTCTCGACGAATGTTGACGAATCTGGTATAATTCATGCAGAGAAACCAAACAGCATGCAACAGATACGGGAGGCGCGATAAAATGAGCAGAGACTCAGAAAAGGTTTTGAAAGAATTGCAGAAATTCCTGGACGCTCACGCAGAGGACACGGAGAACGAAGCCGACGTGGATGCCCTGGCGGAGCGGTTCTTTGCAGAATACAATCTAAAATGCAAAGAGCAGAAAGAATCTGCGCCTGAAACGGCGGACGATTATCTGGATCTCGCCGAACAGGTCACGTCGAAGAAAAAAAGAGTAGAATATCTGCACAAGGCGCTGGAGCTGGAGCCGGACAATCTGGATGCAAGACTCCAATTGATCCTGCGTACAGCGGAGCAGCCGGACGAGCGGCGGCTTGCCCTGCAGGAGCTGCTCGACGCAGCGGACAAGCAGATGGAAAAGTCCGGCGCGTTCAAGGAGTACGCCGGTGAGTTTTGGACAGCGTTTGAAACCAGACCATATATGCGCGTGCGCTATACATACTTTGACGTTTTAATTTCCTGCGGCATGATGCGCCGGGCGATCGACGAAGGGCAGCGCCTGTTGGAATTGTGCGAGAACGATAATCTCGGCGTCCGCTATCAGCTGATGCATTTGTATGCCTATATGGAAGACGAGATGCACGCGCTGGCGCTCCATAAGCAGTTCGATTCCTATGAGGAAACGCAGATGCTCCTGCCGCTGGCAGTTTTGTATTACAAGCTGAATCAGTTCGATAAGGCAGAGGACTGCATCAAGCGCCTTGCGAAAGCGAACAAGGATACGAAGAAGTTCCTGCGGGCGGCGGCGCGTGACCAGCTGGACGATTATATTGGCGAGATGAGCCCCTATGGATACCGGCCGTTTACGATGGAAGAGCTGCTGGACGAACTGATGCACACCAGTTATCTGTTCAACTCTGTGCCATACTTCTTCGCATGGGCAAGTAAAGTCCTTGCTGCGAAAACAAGTGCAAAAATGAGCGCAGGAAAGCCGAAACTCCTGCACTGAACCGGCAATATGAATGATGCAGAAAAGGCACGACATTGCGTCGTGCCTTTTGCGTTATCTGCAATTATACGAGGTATTCAGAAGCGCCGTTGTCCTTGCATTGACACCCATCAGCTCCCGCTGGGTCTGCCGGTTCGCCTGGCACATGGGCATCAGAAAATTTACAGCCTTTCGGATCTGCTGTAGGTCAGAAGAAGTAAGGGCATTCTGGTGCAGATGCTCCAAAACACGGCTACCTTTGAGGAAACCTTTGAGCGGGTCTTATCCAACAGGAAAGCCAACGGTTTAAGTGACAAAACCTTACAAACCTGCAACAACCGCTGAATCAAGGCAAAGCGAACGGGCTTGCCGCCTGTGATTCACAGACAGCAAGCCCGTTCGGCTGCTTGAACACTAGGGTGTACCTGAAAACTCCCAACGCACCCGGACAGCGGGCCTTTTTGCGGTGCGCCGCGTCATTTTTCCTTGAAATACGTCAGTATTCCTGCGAAAAAATGTCTTGCGCAACGCAAAAATCCCTCGCTGCCGGTCACATCATGAGTTTTCAGATACACCCTAGCTTTTTGGGATCACTTCAAAATTGTCCTGCTGGGGAAATTTTGTTCAGCCGGCGTCCTCTGAGACGCTGGGGGTTTCGTAGGTTTCGATGCGGCGGATATGCGCGCCGAGCGCGGTGAGCTTGCCGACGATGTCCTCGTAGCCGCGCTCGATGAAGTGCGCATCCTCGATGAGCGTCATGCCCTCGGCGCACATAGCGGCGATGACCATCGCAGCGCCCGCGCGCAGGTCGCAGGCGCGGACCTCGCAGCCGCGCAGCGTCTGCACGCCGTCGATGATAGCGGTCTTGCCCTCGACCTGGATATTTGCGCCCATGCGGCCAAGCTCGGCCGTGTAGCGGAAGCGGTTGTCATAGACGCCCTCGGTCACAAGGCTGGTGCCGACGGCGGTGGCCAGACAGACGGTGATCTGCGGCTGCATATCGGTCGGGAAGCCGGGGTACGGCATGGTCTTGACGTTCGCGCGGTGCAGGCGGTAGGCGGATTCGACGCGGATGGCGTCGTCATACTCCGTGATGTCCGCGCCGATCTCGCGCAGCTTGGCGGTGATGCAGTCGAGGTGCTTCGGGATGACGTTTTCGATGAGCACGTCGCCGCCGACGGCTGCCGCCGCCAACAGGGATGAGATTTGCTCCATGCCGTTGATTCCTCCAAACGTGTGTTGGGGTGCTTACCCCTGCGGCAATTCTTTATAGTATTCCTGCAGCAGCTGCTCCAGGCCCATGCTGTGGCTGGCCTTGACCAGCACAGCGTCACCGGGGCGCACGAATTGCCGTACATATTGTAGCACTTCTTCCGCCGTTTGGCAATGCACCGCCGCAACCCCGCGCGCTTTTGCGGCCTCGGCCATGGCGGCGCTGCGCGGGCCGTAGGCGATGAGTGCATCAACACCCGCGTCAGCAGCCCACTCGCCGGTATGGCGGTGCCCTTCCTCGCTCGCACCGCCCAGCTCAAGCATATCGCCGAGCAGCGCAATCTTCCGGGCATTGGGCAGTGCCTTGAGGACAGAGAGCGCAGCCTTCATGCTGTCGGGGCTGGCGTTGTAGCAGTCCTCAATGAAGGTGATGCCGCCCTTTTCCACGATATGCTGGCGCATGCCCGTCGTCCGGTAGGTCGCCAGCGCGGCAGCGCAGCGGGCAGCGTCCAGACCCAGGCGGGTCGCGGCGGCGTAGGCGGCCAGCGCGTCGTAGACCGTGTGGATGCCCGCTGTCGGGATGGCGGCGTCGAACGTACCGTACTGCGTATCGATGATTTTGAAGGTCGTGCCGTTTGCGCCGGTGACGACATCCACCGCGCGGACATCGGCATTCGCGGCGTCAATGCCGAACCAGACCGGCCGCAGGCGGCTGGGGATGCTTGCCGTGGGCAGCAGGTCGTTGTCCGCGTTCAGAGCCAGCGGTGCGCCGTCGGGCAGGCCGGTGCAGATTTCCAGCTTTGCCTTCAGTATATTCTCGCGCGTGCCAAGATTTTCCAGATGCGAAACACCGATCATCGTGATGATGCCCGCGCTGGGCCGGGCACAGCGGGTCAGACGCTCGATCTCGCCCGCGTGGTCCATGCCCATCTCGACAACGGCGTACTCGGTGTCGTCGGTCAGGCGGAACAGCGTGTTGGGCACGCCGATGTCATTGTTCTGGTTGCCCTCGGTCTTGAGGGTCTTGCCGAAGGCGGAGAGCACCGCGTAGCAGAACTCCTTCGTCGTCGTCTTGCCGGCGGAACCGGTGATCTGCACGACAGGGAGCGTGAAGCGCCCGCGGTACCACGAAGCGAGCGCGCGCAGGGCGAGCAGCGTGTCGTCCACAAGAATGTAGAACTTGCCGGGCTGCAGCGCAGTGGGCGCGTGCATGGTCAGGCAGCCCGCCGCGCCGCGCGCAAGCGCGCCGTCGAGATAGGCGTGGCCGTCGAACTTCTCGCCGACGAGCGGGATAAACAGGTCGCCCGCGGCGGCGGTGCGGCTGTCGGTGGAGACGTTCGTCACCGCCGCGTCCGCGTCCTGCAGGAGCGTCCCACCGACGGCGCGGCAGATCTCCGCAGCGGAGCAGGGAATCATAGCTTCGCCGCCTTTCGCGCCTCGAGGGAGTCGTGGATGATCTTCTCGCAGAGGTCGGCGTAGGAAAGACCGACCTGCGCAGCCTCCTGCGGGACAAGGCTCGTCGGCGTCATACCGGGCAGGGTGTTGATCTCGAGGCACCAGGCCTTGCCCTCGTCGTCGAGGATGAAGTCGGAGCGGGAATAGACCGAGAGCCCCAGCGCGCGGTGCAGCGCGAGCGCCATCTCGCCGACCTGCTTCCACTCATCATCCGTGATGGGAGCGGGGCAGATCTCCTTCGCGCCGCCCGCCTGATACTTGCTGACGTAGTCAAAGAACTCGCCCTGCGGGATGATCTCGACCGCGGGGAGGTACTTGTCGCCGAGCACGGCAATCTGGATCTCGCGGCCATGGATCTTCTTTTCGACCACGACGTGGTTGCCTCGAGCTCCTCCTTCGTGTCGGGCAGCTCCACGCCGATGGAGGAGCCGCCGTTGACGATCTTCACCGCGCAGGGGACCTCCAGCTCCTCAACAAGGCGGGGAATGTCGGCTTCGGTATAGTAGATGTTGTGCCACGGGGCGGTGCGCACGCCGCTGCGCTCCATGACCTGCTTCGTCAGGGCCTTATCCATCGCCATGCCGCTGCC
>ERZ1107006.1760-NODE-1760-length-17621-cov-5.471934_pt1 | contig 17621 bp, 16 predicted proteins | sample MGYA00403696_ERZ1107006 | MGnify/ENA primary metagenome ERZ1107006 (study PRJEB35170, sample SAMEA104062441) | human gut metagenome | biome: human gut; feature: human-associated habitat; material: faeces | place: Denmark | collected 2012-08-13 ...
CGAGTGACACATAGCGAGAGCGTGTCTTGAATGTTTTTGTTGATTTTGAACAATTAAAAGAAGAATAGGAGGAGTTTCGTAATTATCTATAAAACATTTTATTAAGTAGAAAGGAATTTTCCTTATGATAAGATTAATCCTTGCATTACTCTTTGCAATTCTCTACCTCATCATCGGAATCCCGGTGCTCGGCGTGGAATGGATCATTGCAAAATTCAACAAACAGGCTGCCGACTTAGGCCAGCTTCGCATGGTACAGTGGGCATTCCGTGTGATTTTATTTATCTGTGGAACGAAAGTAACCGTCATCGGTGAAGAAAATGTCCCGAAAGATCAGGCGGTCTTATACATCGGAAACCACAGAAGCTATTTCGATATTATCATCACCTATGCACGCTGCCCGCGTCTCACCGGCTACATTGCGAAAAAGGATATGGAAAAAGTGCCGTTGCTGCGCACCTGGATGCGGCGTCTGCACTGTCTGTTTATCGACCGTGAGAATGTAAAAGAAGCGTTAAAAACGATCCTTGCCGGAATCGACAATATAAAGAATGGAATTTCCATGTGTATCTTCCCAGAAGGCACGAGAAATAAAACAGACGATCTGATGCTCCCATTCAAAGAGGGAAGTTTCAAGATTGCGGAAAAAAGTGGCTGTCCGATTATCCCGATGGCGATCACGAACTCCGCAGATGTGTTGGAGGCTCATATGCCTCGTGTCAAAAAAACACATGTAATTGTAGAATACGGAAAACCAATTTATCCGAACGAGCTGGATAAGGAACAGAAGAAAAAAATCGGAGCTTACTGTCAGAATGTGATTGCTGAGATGTTAGAGAAAAATAATTCTATCATTTAGGTATCTGTCAGACCATATTAGAACATAAAATAATCTATTTTGAAAACCCCAGTGTTTCGGCACTGGGGTTTTTGGCGTGTCTCATCAGACACTCCTATTTCTACTTTGTCAATTTCTTCACAATCTCCGGGAATCCCATAAAATGTGACGCTTTCACAAGCACTGTATCCCCGCTCTGTACCTCTTTTACAAGGTCTTTGATCAGGTCTGCTTTGTCCTCATAATCGTGGACTTCTGTCTCACTGCTGCATGCACGCACTGCTTTTGCAATCTCCTGTGAGAGTATTCCCGCGCAGTAAAGTGCGTCAATCCCTTTTCCCGCAAAATGTTCTCCAACCATATAGTGGAGCTGTTTTTCCTCTGCACCAAGTTCGCCCATATCTCCGAGTACCGCGATTTTTCTGCCCGGTGCTTTGGACAATACATCGATGGAAGCTTTCATGGAAATCGGGTTTGCATTGTAACAGTCGTCGATGATCGTCACACCGTTTTTGTGGATCAGGTTGCTTCTGCCGCCGATCGTCTGCACAGATTCGATACCGCGTTTCATCTCTTCACAGGTCAGACCTAACTCTCTTGCCACACTCACGGCTGCCAGCGCATTGTATACATTGTGTTCTCCGGCGATTGGAATCGTGACTTCCATCGTCACTTCCCCGCCTGCCTCTCTCGACGGATAATGGATTGCTGCTTTTGTTCCGGTCAGACCAACTGCCTCCACATTCGTTGCGTAAACCGTTTTCTCTGCAAGTGTCTTTTGTCCTTCTTCGGTTTCTGCCACTTTAGCAGCCTTTTCAATACCATAGAACACTGCCGGCTTTCCATTTACGACTTTCTTGTCACAGAGTTTGTCGTCATCACCGTTTAATACTGCAATTCCATCCGGTGTCAGATGCGCAAAACTCTCTGTCTTTGCCTTTAAGATTCCATCCCTTGTGATGAGATTTTCCAAATGACAAAGTCCGATATTCGTGATCACGCAGATATCCGGGTTTGCCATTGTGGATAACCGATCCATCTCCCCAAATTCAGAAATTCCCATCTCGAGCACTGCCACCTGATGTTCCTCCCGGATTTTAAAAATCGTGAGCGGAAGTCCGATCTCGTTATTCAGGTTTCCCTCTGTTTTTAACACATTATATTTCTGTGCCAAAACGGATGCGATCATCTCTTTGGTACTTGTTTTTCCAACACTTCCTGTGATTCCAACCACCTTGATATCAAGACCTCTTCGGTAATCTGCTGCGATTTTTTTCATTGCATCTAAGGTGTTCTCCACGCGAATGTATGGACCTTCCGGACTCTCTAACTTCTCTTCAGAGAGCACCGCGAGTGCTCCTTTTTCAAAAACAGATGGGATAAAACTGTGTCCGTCCACCTTTTCTCCACGTACCGGGATAAATAAATAATCTTTTTCCACAAGGCGGCTGTCGATCACTGCTCCTTGGATCTCACGCGTTTTATCCGCTTCATTTCCTATGTAAGTACCGCCGCAGACTGCTGCGATATGCTCTAAGGTCATATTTTTCATATCATGCTCCTGTTATTATAGAACAAACTGCCACCGGTTCTGCAAAACTGGTGGCGATATGTCATTCATCATTATTTCTCATATTTTTTTAAGGAAATCTCGATCAGCTTCTCACATAACTGATTGAAGTTGATTCCAAGAACACCTGCCTCCTGTGGAAGAAGACTTGTCGGTGTCATGCCAGGAAGTGTATTTGCTTCCAGACAGTAAATTTCGTTATTCTTATTTAATAAGAAATCAGAACGGGAGTAAGTATTCAGTCCTAATACTTCTGCCACACGCTCTGCATAGTGCTGCATCTGCTCTGTGATTTCTTCCGGTAATTCTGCCGGACAGGTCTCCACTGCACTGCCTGCTTTGTACTTATTCTTATAATCATAGAATCCCTGAATCGGTGCGATCTCAATGATTGGAAGTGCCTTATAGTCAATAACACCGACTGAAAATTCACGTCCCTCTACATACTCTTCGATAATGAGGTTATCCTCCCATTTGAATGCCTCATCCAAAGCACTCTTGAATTCATCTTCCGTGCGCACGATCGTAACACCAATACTGGAACCTCCACAGCATGGTTTTACAACACATGGCAGCTTTAAGCCAAGTTCTTTTGCGGAATCTTTGCGGTTCTCTTTCTTCATGGAAATGCCCTGTGGTGTCGGGATTCCACCAGCGATAAATAGCTGTTTTGCCATTCCCTTATCCATTGCAAGCGCACTGCTCAAATAGCCGGTTCCGGTATATTTGATTCCAAACAGGTCAAATGCTGCCTGAATCTTACCATTCTCGCCGTTTTCTCCGTGTAATGCCATGAAAACAATATCCGCCATACGGCACATATTAATGACGTTTGGTCCAAAGAAACAATCAGACTGATCTTTTCTTGATGCCTTTACCTTTGCAAGATCCGGTGCTATCTCCGGGATATCTTTTACCTGCACGCTGACTTCCTCTGTGCGGTCAAAAATTCCAGTTAAATCTTCCTCTTTGTCACTGTATCCCATAAAAACATCGAGCAAAATAACATTATGTCCATTCTCTCGAAGTGCTTTGGATACCATATCTCCGGTCTTAAATGACACATCTCTCTCTGTACTTAAACCACCTGCTAAAACAACAATATTCATGGTGTAATCTCCTCTATTCTGACTTTATTTTGGATTTTGCTCCAACTTTTTAACATTATATGTCTGCTTATCAAATCTTTATTATAGTAACCCTTTTTCTAACTCGTGACAAGATAAAAAGTGCCCATTTTTCTTTTATCCACAGCACTTTTTTAGAACAATAAACCGCCATAAAAAAAGAACAGTCTCACCGAAGCATCCGATAAGACCATTCTAAAATACCTTCCCCCTTGTGTAGTAATACTTTCTCCTCCCGTCGTTATTCTGAGCCGAACTACAGACTCTTTTTCCATCTAAAATCCATACGGCAATTCTGTGTCATACACAGAACTCTTTTGTAAAAAATCTTTTGTAATTACGATCTGCAAATCATTTCCCGATTATCTGTTCCTGCTCATCTAAGAGAATCAATAAACACAAAAAAATCTGTCTTGCCAGTAAGTCCTTTTTTCCGATCAGACTTCCATACTGAAAGATGTCATTTCTGGTATCCGTAAACTCCTCCCTGTCGATTGCACAGAGAATCTCATATAAGATTCCCATACGCTCTTCATCTAACATATCGCCGCACATTAACGTTTTTCCGAATACCGGATTTTTCTGTACAATTTTTAAAATATCAAAAAGTTTTTTCTCCATCTCTCTTAAAGCTACTACACACGAAGTAATTTCATTATACGCTATTGATATCTGCTGTACAATTCGCTTTTTCCGTACATTTTCCTGATTTTGCAGAAAAAACGATGCAGCATATCCGACTCGTGTATCAGCATTTTGCAGTAGTTTCATGCTGAACCTAAAAAGAGGAGAGCTTTTCGCTCTCCTCTGATATTACTTTTAATATTCCGGCTCAATCAATCCGTAAGTATTGCCTTTTCTCTTATAAACAACATTGACATCCTCTGTCTCTGCGTTGATAAATACATAGAAATCATGTCCTAATAATTCCATCTCTACACATGCATCCTCCGGATACATTGGTTTCATATCAAACTTCTTGGTTCTGATGATCTTGATCTCTTCATCATCCTCTGACTTCTCATCCAGAAAATCCTGTTTGAAAACTGCTGCTGCATTCTGCTGCTTTGTTACAAGTTTTGTTCTATACTTTTTAAGCTGACGTTCAATGACTTCCTCTACCAGATCAATGGATACATACATATCACTGCTTACCTGTTCGGAACGGATATAACTTCCCTTCATAGGAATCGTAACTTCAACTTTCTGGCGTTCCTTCTCTACGCTCAATGTTACATTCACTTCTGTGTCCGGAGTAAAATACTTCTCAAGCTTATTCAGCTTGTCCTCCACTGCGGCTTTCAGTCCTTCTGTCAATTCGATGTTTCTTCCTGTGATCTTAATTCTCATGATGTCCAACCCCTTTGTCGCTTATTTGATATAATGATCCAATCCAGGCTATGTCAGATAGCTTTCTGAATGCTTACTTATATCATGACTTTATTATAGCATGTTTTTATACATTATCAACATTTTTTTGTCTTAAACCGAAAACTTTTTATATATTTTATATAATTTCTGAAAATTTCAGAATCTCAGTACGGACTTTACGCCAGCGACAGCGCAAAATAACCGTCTGCAAGCAGTCTTTCCTGCCTGTCCTGGTCATCAGAAGAAAGCACCATGATACCCTTTCTGTCATATACCAGACGTTCTGTTTTTGTCTGCGCCATAAGTTCCGGCAGAAGTTCCTCAAACTGTTCTTCACCCAGTGTCGTTTCGATAATGTGCAGCGTCCCATTCTCTGGGCAGTACATTAGAATATCAGCGTCCTCTGCACTCTCGTCTCTGGAAATATCATCACTCCACACTACCTTCACCGTTCTTCCGCCACAGAAACAGTTAAAATCCATCGCAAAACGGATTGCCGCCTCATCCCATGCAATAAAACCATCTCTCATCAATTTCTGCTCCCGGATTTTTTGATATTCTGCCGCAGTGATCTCCTCCACAGAATAACTGTTTAATTCCGCTGCAGAAAGTTCCGGCACATCCTGTTTTTCCAGTAAACGCTCCGATGGATACGCCTCTGTGAACCCAACCTTACGGTAATAACCGACAAGCTCTTTTTCGGCCGGGACTAACACCAATGGCATATTAAAAATCTCTTCTGCCTTCTTTAAGATTTTCCCTGCATAACCTCTGCCACGGTATTCTGGAAGTGTCGCCACTGCATAAACATATTTGGCCGGCTTCCACTCCTCACCGTCCCTGACATTAATATCTAAAAAGCTTGCCATGGAAACCGCATGCCCATCCTGACAGATGAGCAGCATATTATCCTCTGTCATCCGTTTATCCAGATAAAAATCTACCAGTTCCGCCTCGTCACCAAAACAGGTCTCCCATATTTTGTGGATTTCTTCCCTGTTTCTGTCCTTATCTGCAAAAATGACATCACTTGAAATCGCCACATATTTTTTCAGCAGGATTTCCGGATAATAGGACATCTTAGCCTTTCGCAGTCCCGGATCTCCTGTATCTTCCTCGCGGTTTACATAAGTATAATCTTCACACGCATGTAAAACAAACTGCTGGTTGATCATCGGATATGCGCCCTGCATATCCGGAAATGCTTTTTCGAAGTGTACAACATACGTGTCACTGTTTAATGGTTCCCCGATAGAAAATGCAACAATCTGCCCTGCCTTCCGGATGATTCCACCGACAAGCCCGAGTTCTTTTCTATAGTCAAATGCCTCATGAAGCACTGACATCTCAAGTTCCATCTCTTCATTCCATTTCTCTGCCCTCATTTTGATCCATGTGTAAGTCATATTGCGGCATTCTTCTATATTGGAATCATTCAGTTCCTCATAGCACCAGTCATCCTCATCCTGAAATCTCGCAATATGATTTCTCTTGCCATGCATCTTTTTTCCCGCAAGCGTTGCTAATTTTTCTCTGGAATAAATGTAATCATAATCGTTCCGGTCTCCCTGGATCAAAAACTGTTCCGGATACCATGTAAGCATCTGCTCCCGGTCTGCTTCGCTCAATGGGCTCATAATAAGTGGGCGTTTTTCTTCCTCACAGATCGCGCGCAGTTCATCGATCACTTTTCTGCGGTCACCTGCCCCGATCGGATAGGAATACATCACCACTCCCTCCTCCTCAAAACGAATGACTGCACACCCATATTTTTCTGCAACTTCAACATGATATACTTTCCGCCAGACAAAATTATTGGCAAACGTGTACTCGCATGCATTTCTGTCATCTTCCTGAAATCTGGCATCCATCCATGCCTTATCATCTAATGTAATTTCGTGAAACTCTATTTTTGACATCTTAATTCCTTTCGCTATATACTAACATTATTATTCCATTTTTAAGACGATTTATTGTACTATTTCATGCCGTGAATTGCAACCGTCATATATGGCAGAAAAAGAAGAAAATAAAAACATGGCACAAAAGAATCTTCTTTTATTAAAGCACAAAAAAGCTGACCGCATTTTCAACGATCAGCTTTTCACTGTCTAGTACAGCGTTCAAAAATCAACTGACAATGTACTTAGTTTGTCATTAAGAACTTAATGATTCTCTCTGTATCTTCCGGCTCGTAAGCTACAATTTCAAGTTCTGGGATCTCTACATCAGAGTTTAATAAGCTTGTCAGAGAAACATACTGACAAAGTTTTGATTTGAGGTTTAATCTGTCTCCCTCACCTGTGATCAATTCTACTTTTCCAGCACAGGAATCAATTACTTTAAAAAATCCATCAACATCTTTGATATTCTTGATTTTCATATCGTTTCATCCTTTCTTCTTTTGAACTATATATCTACTTCTTATTAAATCGCAAAAACAGAAATCTGTAAATACTTTTCCAAAAAATCTTTTACATAAAACTTAGTCTTCCTGAGAAAGGCCTCCTTTTTTCGAACGTGTCTTGCTGTAAACCAAAAGCAGTAAACTGGCGATCACACCTGCTGAGATTGCATTGGTGATCATGGCAATCACACCCTGCGTAAACACGTAGATTGCCGGCTGGCTGTAGATCACGATATCTAAACAGAAAGCAGGACCTTGGGGTTACTATAAACCCTTGATCCTGCTTTTTTAATTTTCACTGTCCCTTTTTATTCACTAATAATTATTTGCTACCACTGGTGCACCACCAAGAATAATAGTTGTATTGGCAATACACATCATGGTGATGATGATTGCACTGATAATTGGCATTATATATGGATTTTTTGTTTTCTTATATATGATTCTGTCCAAAATCGGGTTAACAAATAAAAATACTATCATAGGATATAACCAGATACCTCCGATTCTGTCTCCCTCGGTTTTATACCAGGTCAATGCACCTGTCACAAAGAATGGTATATATTGAACAAGCCAATATAAAACAGGTCCAGCAATGTTGAACAAAGCTGTTACAACCGTGTTTTTCCTGCCACAAATTGTATTACGGTTATAACAGCAGGAAACTATCGACAGCATAATGTAATAAAACATAAATAATGGAATATATCTCAATCCAATCAGCACTTTATCGGCATCAAATGCTTTTAGTGTTAATACCCACAATCTGAAATCTGTCTTAAAGAAATAATCTGCAAAGAATAAAATTCCAAAAGCCAGCGTTACTGTTAAAATTGAAAGATAGATTGTTTTTACCAATTTACCCTTTTCCATCATAATTCCGGCTGCTTTTGCATTTATCCGGTTGTTTCCTGCAATCTTATTTGAAATAAGTATGACTGCCCCTAGGAATAGCCCGTTTAAAACACTCCATACACCTGACAGCAATGGACCTGCTGCAGGCCACACAGGATTTGCCTTTGAATATATGGTAATGATCATCAAGCGGTAACTTAATGCTGAAAACAATGCCCCTGCAACCATAGAAATCCAAAACCAGTTTTTCTGTCTCGGCTCAGTTATAACAACCGGCTTGACATCTGTAGATGCCTTAAGACATCCAAAATATGCAGTATTTTCAACAAGTGTTAATACAAATGCAACAACAAACATCATAATACCAACAAGCCCCAAAACATTAAAAAATTGTTTTGCCTGCCATACCTGATTTGACGCAATTATTTCATGAGGTGCTCCAAATGATTTTTCAAAAAAATCAATACCATGCTCTACACTTGTTTTCGAAAAATGTACCCATGGATGTGTTCCACCTACTTGATAAATAACTCTGAATGCCCCATCTTTTTCATAATACTTTCCAGACTCAACATCAGACATTCCATCTGATCCATTATTGAAATTTACAAAATTCTTTGCATCCGGGGTCGTCAGAAATATTCTCGGTACAGCTTCATTTCCATTTTCATCTGTTGTCCAAAAAAAGAATTCATCATATTTATCTGCAATAATTCCTACATTTCTTGTTCCAAAATCTGCACTATGATCTACACCTGTGTCATCACACCATGTAGATGCCTGAAATAGAACAGCTGATACAATTGGATTTTCCCTCTCATTATCAATTGCAATTTCCATGTCACAGGCAGCTCCACCACTTGAATGTCCTGTAATTCCAATCTTGCCTTTATCTACGTATGGCAATGAAGCAGCAAGTGCCACTGCTGCGTCAATTCCAACTGCAGATGAATAAACTTCATCTGCCGCAGTAATTTCTGTATCTCCATGTCCATGCATATCTACCGCAATAACAGTATATCCCCGACGTGCATATTCTATAGAATATAAATCCTGCATTTCCTTATTATTAAACCACCCTTCAACAGTAACAATAGCCGGCGACTTATTTTCTTCCGTTGCAGACTTTGGTTTATATAACAGCGCACTTACTTCATGACCTGTTGAATCCACAAGGCGTAGTTCAGATACTTTTACCCTTCCACCAGAACTTTGTATGACAGAAGATACTGCCATACTGACAAAGCACAAAATCAATGATATGACTAACCACGTTTTTGCTGTTAATTTTTTTCCCATAACACAATCTCCTTTACATCTGGCGAATGACGTTTGCTTCACGAAACAGTTTTCTTTTTTCCCCCCTTTTTCAAATATAAAAACATCAATACATTTATGTTCATGCAAGCAAATAATTGTAAAAAAAAGACACAAAATCTTATAAAAGATTATTGTGTCTCCGCTCTCATACAATAATTGTCATTCATTTTCTTTATTTACATACGCATTATAGCATTAGCATTAAGTTTTTTCAATATATTTTTGTACAGTTTTTGTAAATTCTGTGTATTAATTTTGTGCCGTTATTTTTTTTGTTTTTTTAATTTTTGTACATACAATGCCTGCTTATATGCGAAGTAAATTGTCATTTCATTGCCGCCCGAATCATATTCTCCGCTTCCTTTGCTTCTGCTTTGGTAAGCTGTGGCGTATCTTTTAAAACATAATCCATGCCGAGGTTGTCGTACTTGACTTTTCCCATAGAATGATATGGAAGGACTTCCAGTTTCTCCACATTGTGGAGCGTCTTTAAAAACAGCCCAAGTTCCGTCAGTTCTTTCTCATCAAACGTAATGCCCGGTACGACTACATGGCGGATCCAGACCGGCTTTCCGATCGAATCAAGATACCTTGCAAACGCCAGAATGTTGCTATTCGACTGCCCGGTGAGTTTCTGATGTTCCTCATTGTTGATATGCTTAATATCAAGCATGACGAGGTCTGTCACAGACATGAGCTGTTCTGTCTTTTCATGTTTCCCCGGAAACATAATTCCAGATGTATCCAGACATGTATGAATGCCTTTTGCCTTTGCTTTCGTAAAAAGCTCCGTCAGAAAATCAATCTGTAGCATGGGTTCCCCACCCGTTGCTGTAATCCCCCCGGTCTGATAGAAAGAACGGTTGCGCTCGAAACGGTCTATGATCTCATCCGCTGTCATTTCTTCCCCATCCTCTATCTTCCATGTATCGGGATTATGGCAATACTGGCAGCGCATCGGGCAGCCCTGAAAAAAAACGACAAACCGTACGCCCGGACCGTCCACTGTGCCAAATGTTTCTAACGAGTGAATTTTCCCCATGTTGTTCTCCTTTTCTGATTCCTATCGCTCGCCGCGCCATTCGCAAAACCGCTCCTGCGGTGTTCTCCGCTGCTTCGCAGCTCCTTTTGCTCATAGACTGGCGCTCCCTCCGTCACTATCTGTGCAGACAGTCTTCCATGCAAGCATGAGTCTGTCTGCACAGATATGACGTGTGAGCTGTTGCACTACATCCGCTCGTGGAAGGTACGTGCGATCACTTCGTCCTGCTGCTCTTTTGTCAGCTTGATAAAGTTGACCGCATATCCAGATACACGGATGGTGAGCTGTGGATACAGTTCCGGGTGTTTCTGTGCATCCAATAACGTATCACGGTTTAAAACGTTTACGTTCAAGTGATGTCCGCCTTTGACAACATAGCCGTCTAACATTGCAACAAGATTGTTCTCCTGTGCTGCCTCATCTTTGCCCAGTGCATCCGGTACAATGGTAAATGTATTGGAAATACCATCCTGTGAATCCATAAATGGAAGTTTAGCGACAGATGCCAGGGATGCAACCGCACCATGGGTATCACGTCCATGCATCGGGTTTGCACCCGGAGCAAATGCTACACCTTTCTTTCTTCCATCCGGTGTTGCTCCTGTATTTTTACCATAGGAAACATTGGATGTAATGGTCAAAATCGATGTTGTCTGGATACCGCCACGGTAAGTATGGTTTCCTTTTACATATCCGATAAAGGTGTGGAGCACCTGTTTTGCGATCTCGTCAACACGATCGTCGTCATTTCCATATTTCGGGAAATCACCCTCAATCTCAAAGTCAACGGTCACACCATTCTCGTCACGGATTGGTTTGACTTTTGCATATTTGATCGCAGAAAGGGAGTCTGCTACTACAGAAAATCCTGCAATACCGGTTGCAAACCATCTTCTCACATTTTTGTCATGTAATGCCATCTCTAATTTTTCGTAGCAGTATTTATCATGCATGTAGTGAATGATATTTAATGCGTTCACATACACTCCTGCTAACCATTTCATCATATCTTTGTATTTATCCCATACTTCATCGTAATCTAAGTATTCGGATGTGATCGGACGGTATTTCGGTCCGACCTGTTTTCCTGTCATCTCATCGACACCGCCATTGATCGCATAAAGCAGGCATTTTGCGAGGTTTGCTCTCGCACCGAAGAACTGCATTTCCTTACCGATTCTCATAGAAGATACACAGCATGCGATTCCATAATCATCGCCGTGAACTACACGCATAATATCATCATTCTCATACTGGATTGCAGAGTGTTTGATGGATGTCTCGGCACAGAATTTTTTGAAGTTTTCCGGCAGTTTTACAGACCAGAGTACGGTCATGTTTGGTTCCGGTGCTGCCCCGATGTTGTTCAAGGTGTTTAAGTAACGGTAAGACATTTTTGTAACCATATGTCTTCCATCCACACCGATTCCACCGATGGACTCTGTCACCCAGGTTGGATCGCCGGCAAAAATCGTGTTGTATTCCGGTGTACGCGCAAATTTTACAAGACGAAGTTTCATCACGAACTGGTCGATGATCTCCTGGATCTCTTTTTCGGTAAATGTTCCCTCTGCGAGATCACGCTCTGCATAAATATCTAAGAAAGTGGAGGTACGTCCTAAGGACATTGCAGCACCATTCTGCTCTTTTACTGCTGCAAGATATGCAAAATAGACAGCCTGTGTTGCCTCTAATACATTATTTGCAGGTTTCGAAATATCACAGCCGTAAATTTCTGCCAGTTTCTTTAACATTTCCAGCGCACGGATCTGCTCGGATAACTCTTCTCTCTCACGGATCACATCTGAGTACATGATGGTACGTGTGTTGTTCAGCTGCTCTTTTTTGTCCTCGATCAGACGGTCTACACCGTAAAGTGCCGGTCTTCTGTAGTCACCAATAATACGTCCTCGTCCGTATGCATCCGGAAGTCCAGTGATGATATGTGCGCTTCTGCACGCTCTCATCTCCGGTGTGTAAGCGTCAAATACTCCGGCATTGTGAGTTTTTCTGTGTGTTGTAAAGTACTCTACCACTTCAGGATCGACTTTGTATCCATTGTCCTCGCACGCCTTGATCGCCATACGGATACCGCCGTAAGGCTGGAGAGCACGTTTGAAAGGCTTGTCCGTCTGGAAACCGACAATCTTCTCTTTCTCTTTATCTAAATAACCCGGACCATGGGAAGTGATCGTGGAAATGATCTTTGTGTCCATATCCAGCACTCCGCCGGCTTCTCTCTCCTGTCTGGAAAGTTCTAATACCTGATCCCAGAGATCGGTGGTATCCTGTGTTGGTCCCTCTAAGAAGGAATCATCCCCATCATATGGATGATAATTCTTCTGAATAAAATCTCTTACGTTTACTTCTGTTTCCCAGGCTCCGCCCTGGAAGCTTCTCCATTCTGTCTGCATTTTTCTCTCCTTCTGCCACCGTGTGGCCTTGCATGGTTCATAACATCTGTGTTATGATGCTCATTCTGATTTTTGATTGATGCGTGGTTAGCCTTTTCTAACCACGGTTAGGCTATCCTAACTTTCATCTTTTGTCAAGAGTCACGCGCGCTTTTTCCGGTAAGTATTCAAAAAAATACAATGAGTGGTTCCTTTCTCATGCTGATGGGATTTTTTGGAAAATTTACCCTATAAATAAAAAGAACCGCACGTCTGGACTCTTCGCCCAGACGGTCGGCATTCTTTTGTTATACTTCACGTGGTAAACCCCACTATTTCCGTCAGTCATATAACAATTGCATTGTACTATGAGTGGCAAATATTTTCAATAGGTAATTTTTCACAAACAATCCACATATGCCAGCAATTCCTCCGGTCTGCACTTTAGCACCCGTGATAGCTTCAGCAATGTCATTCCCTGTGGCAAGTAATACATAAAAATTCTTGTTTTGTTTCCCATGTTTATGTTATAATATGCCAAAGCATATTTTACAAAATCTTTATGGCGTTATGCCATCTATATTCTGGAAACGTCAGATTACCCCCAATGATCTGCGTTGTTCGTTCGTATCTATGCTTTTAATTACCCATTAACGAATTTAAAAGCAGGAGACGAAAGAAATCAGATATAGAATATATTTATTCTCCTGCCAAGACAGTATTATTTAAGAGCTGTCTTACCAATCAGGAGGAAGCCTATGGCAAAACACAAACGAAACCATAACAAAGTATCCAGAAACTCAGCAGTCAATATGCCGGTTACAAACAGAAACTACAAAGACACTATTTTTCGCATGTTGTTTTCTGACCGGAAAAATCTGCTCTCTCTTTACAATGCCGTCAATCAGAGAAAATACCTGCACCAAATTTTATTGAGTTTTATAATGGTTCGACGACAGCTCCTGACTGTACAGAGCTTCGGCTTTCCTCGGCATTTGAACATTTGTCAGGTGAACCAAAACTTGAATTGATTGTCACGGTTTTAAACGTCAATGAGGGGCACAATGCAGATTTAATGCAGCATTGCAATACATTAAACGAATACGCGCAGTATGTTGCCAGAGTGCGGCTCTATGCAGCGGATATGTCTTTAGATCAGGCCGTGGAACGTGCCGTAGACGAGTGTGTCAGGGAAGGGATTTTAGCCGAATTTCTTACCCGCAACCGAAATGAGGTCATCAGTATGAGTATCTTTGAGTATGATAAAGAATTGGAAGAGAAGAAATTACGGAAAGCAGAATATGAAGCTGGACATGAGGCTGGTTTCTCTGAGGGGGAAAAGTATGGTATAGAACGTGGTACTTTTCTAAATTCTATTGAAACTGCCAGACGTATGCTTAAATTTCAGGAATTTTCGCTTGAAAAAATTGCTTCTATTTCCGGGCTGTCTTTAGATGAGATAAAAAAATTACAAACAAACGAAGCGAGGTCTGATTCATGAAAATTGCATTAGTTTCCGATACACACGGTGTATGCCGTAAAGAATTATTTGACCATATCAAAAATTGTGATTATCTCATTCACACCGGAGATTTTGACAATGAACGTACCTATAACAGATTCTTAAACTGCGGCATTCCGATGTATGCAGTCCGTGGGAACTGTGACCACGGAGAGTGGGCGTCCTACCTGCATGAGTTTGTCTCCGTGCCGATTAATGGAAAATTATTTTATCTTGTCCATAACAAAGCTGACCTGCCTTTTGATCTCACGGATGCGGATTTTATAATTTTCGGACATACCCATGTATTCACGCACTACGACCGCTACGGAAAAGTTTTTATCAATCCGGGCAGCGCCGGGGCTGACCGCGGAGATGGAAAAGGCATTGCAATTTTAGAATTGACGGATAATGGATATGACGTGGAACGGATTTTGCTATAAAATTTCTTGCTTCATTTCCTACCCTTGTGTTACAATAATCTAAAGCATATTTTACAAATTTCATGACATTTTTGTCATCTATATTCTAACGGCGACAGATTAGCCCCAAATAATCTGTATGCTTCATTCGTATCTATGCTTTTTGTTACCCATTTAACAATTGAAAAGCAGGAGACGAAGGAACTTAGTAAAATATATGATCACTTTCTCCTGCAATCACGAACAGTTTTATAAATAAGCTGTCCTACAATTTCAGGAGGAAACAATTTATGGCAAAATGCAAAAGAAACCGTAACAAGACAAAAAGAAATTTTACAGTCAAAACACCGACGGCAAACCAGAATTATAAAGACACCGTTTTTCGGATGTTGTTTTCTGACCGGAAGAACCTGCTGTCCCTCTATAATGCAGTAAACCAGAGCGATTATAATAATCCAGATGATCTAGAAATCGTCACATTAGAGAATGCTATTTATATGGGGATGAAAAATGATCTGGCATTTATTATGGATACTAATTTGTATCTGTATGAGCATCAGTCAACCTACAATCCAAATATGCCTCTTCGTGATCTGTTTTATATTTGCAGTGAATATCAGAAACTCGTGGATAAGAAATCTCTTTATTCTTCGACTCTGCAAAAAATTCCTGCACCAAATTTTATTGAGTTTTACAATGGATCGACGGCAGCTCCCGACTGCACAGAACTTCGGCTTTCCTCGGCATTTGAACATTTGTCAGGTGAACCAAAGCTTGAATTAATTGTCACGGTTTTAAATGTCAATGTGGGACACAATGCAGAGTTAATGCAGCATTGCAATACATTAAACGAATATGCACAATATGTTGCCAGAGTGCGGCACTATGCAGCGGATATGTCTTTAGATCAGGCCGTGGAACGTGCCGTAGACGAGTGTGTCAGGGAAGGGATTTTAGCCGAATTTCTTACCCGCAACCGAAATGAGGTCATCAGTATGAGTATCTTTGAGTATGATAAAGAATTGGAAGAGAAGAAATTACGGAAAGCAGAATATGAAGCTGGACATGAGGCTGGTTTCTCTGAGGGGGAAAAGTATGGTATAGAACGTGGTACTTTTCTAAATTCTATTGAAACTGCCAGACGTATGCTTAAATTTCAGGAATTTTCGCTTGAAAAAATTGCTTCTATTTCCGGGCTGTCTTTAGATGAGATAAAAAAATTACAAACAAACGAAGCGAGGTCTGATTCATGAAAATTGCATTAGTTTCCGATACACACGGTGTATGCCGTAAAGAATTATTTGACCATATCAAAAATTGTGATTATCTCATTCACACCGGAGATTTTGACAATGAACGTACCTATAACAGATTCTTAAACTGCGGCATTCCGATGTATGCAGTCCGTGGGAACTGTGACCACGGAGAGTGGGCGTCCTACCTGCATGAGTTTGTCTCCGTGCCGATTAATGGAAAATTATTTTATCTTGTCCATAACAAAGCTGACCTGCCTTTTGATCTCACGGATGCCTTCGAAATCGCCGTGCTCCGCATTCCCGCGCTGATCGTTCCGCTGGAAAAAGGCAGCCGCGGCGACCAGAAAGAAAACGCCGAATATTTCTTTTCGAAGGGATTGATATCCGTTTCTTCGGAAGCCGCCCTCGCCGATTCCCTCTGCGCGAAATTAGAAGCGGTACTTGCGGACGAAGCGATGAAAAACGCCCTGAAAAACAGTCCGTTCGCCACCGGAGGAAACCGACGGATTTTCTCCGTCATCGAAGAAACTCTCGGAGTAAGAGAAAAATGAGCGGCGATTACAAACCGCGATACCTGTACGAAGCGACATATGCGCAAACGTGCGATTGCGCATACGACCGCGTTGCCGTTCGCGCGAAGCATGCAATCAAGCGAAAAAAAAGCAAAAAGCGCAGAATCCTGCGCGCGGCGTGCATCGTTACCGCCGCGCTTGCCGCCGCCCTCGTTTACTTTCAGACGAACGTAACGCGCGTGCTTATTTCCGTCAGCGAAGCCGCCATGCGTTCCGCCGCCGTGGAAGCCATCAATTCGGCGGTGTATAAAACGCTGGGCAACAACCGCTCGTACGAAGAACTGGTAAAAATCGAACGCGACGAAAACGGCAACGTATCGGCGCTTTCCGCCAACGCGCCGAAAATCAATAAAATCGCGCGCGACACGGCCTCGCTTTCGCAACGCATTCTGCAGGAATCCGGCGAAAACGGCGTGATGATTCCGGTCGGCGCGCTCACGGGCATCGAAGCGCTGGCGGGCGTGGGAAAGCGCATCAGAATCGATATTCTGCCCGTCTGTGCGGTAGTGTGCTCGTTTTCTTCCGCGTTCGAAAGCGTGGGCATCAACCAGACGAAACATTCCATTTATTTAAACGTGGTGGCGGATATCAGCATCGTAATGGCTTCGCGCACGGATAATTTCGCCGTACAGACGGACGTGCTTGCGGGCGAATGCGTGATTGTGGGGAAAATTCCCGAAACGTATTTTCAGACGGATCTTTCGGGCAGAACAAGCGGCTTGTAATTTCTTCGCCGAAACCGTGAAAACAAAGCAAAAACCATTCCGGATCCCGAGATTGCCTCTCAGAGTCCGGAATTTATGATTATATCGCCTGTTTTTTAAACCGCTCCACTTCTTCGTCCGTGCCGAACACGTAATGCAAGCCGCCGAGAGAGTGCATTTCGCCCGTGTTATAATCCAGTCCCGAAGAAAAATAATCGTACGCGACCGCCTCAGATCGGAAGA
>ERZ1107006.1781-NODE-1781-length-17486-cov-4.854455_pt1 | contig 17486 bp, 16 predicted proteins | sample MGYA00403696_ERZ1107006 | MGnify/ENA primary metagenome ERZ1107006 (study PRJEB35170, sample SAMEA104062441) | human gut metagenome | biome: human gut; feature: human-associated habitat; material: faeces | place: Denmark | collected 2012-08-13 ...
TGGAGCGAGCAGGCCAGAGAGCAGAAAAAGAAATGCGACGAGGGTAGCATCACCGCAGAGGATTTCCAGCGGTGGCTGAAGGAGTCGTAGACAAGTAGAGGGCAGACCGAAGAAAGAGGCCAGCGAAACCGGAAAACTGCCGCGAGTCGAGTTTATCGAGCGGTTAAAGAAAGAAGAGGTGTGACCGATAGTCACACCTCTTCCTGTGTTGCAAAAAGCAAGCAATGAGCGCACATTTAGGAAATGGCAAAACTCGTTTTCTTAATATGGCGAGTCATAATAAAAGTCTAAGAGCCCACAAGCAAAGACGATACACAATGGAGGCGGCGTATCTGGTGTATAGCAGCTACATAGCCGCGTTGGGCGAAAAGCTGCGCAGGGCGCGGCAGGGGATGTTCCCCTGTCAGGCCTTGCGCAGCTTCTCCTTTTTACTCTTTCAATCCACGGGAATACCCGACCCGCACAGTATGGCATAGCATACAAAAAAAGTCAATGTTTTTTGGCACTTTTCCTTATTACTGAAGTATTTACAAACCTCAGCGAGTGTGGTATGGTTAAAGCATCAACATATGCGCGTTAAAAAATATATGACAGGATGTGATCGCCATGTATCCTGCCCATATCCGCGAAACCGGAGAGCGGCAAACCGTCCAGGAGCATTGCCGGAACACGGCGGCGCTGGCCGCAACCGCACTGCGGCCACTGGGTCTGGAAAAAAGCGCCTATCTGGTCGGTCTGCTCCACGACGCCGGAAAAAACAAACAGGAGTATGCGCAATACCTTTCGGAGGCTGTCAGCGGCGGGAACGCCGTCCGTGGCAGTGTCAACCATACCTTCGCCGGCGTGCGCCTTCTGCTGGATCGTTGGCACGGCGGCTGCGGTACGTTCTCCTATTCCGATGTGACCGCAGAGCTGCTGGCCTTTGCCGTCGGCTCACACCACGGCCTGTTTGACTGCATCGACCCCCAGCAGCACAGCGGTTTTTTTCATCGCCAGACCAAGGAGGGGATCTTTTACGATGAATCCCGACAGGGCTTTTTGGCGGAGGTTGTTGACGAGGAGGAGCTGGAGCATCTGTTCCGCGACGCCGTCCGGGAGATGACCCCCATGCTGGATCGGCTGGCGGCTCTGTCCACCCAAGCGGACGACAATGAGGCGGATCGGGAGACTGCATTTTATATCGGTCTTCTGGCTCGGATGCTCCTGTCCGCCGTGATCGAGGGGGATCGCACGGACACCGCCGCTTTTATGGATGGGATAGAACCGCCCGTGTTCCCAGAGGATATGCGGCCGATCTGGACAGAACGGCTGGCGTTTATGGAGAAGAAGCTGGCGGCATTCCCGCGAAAAACGCCCATTGATCTGGCGCGCCACACCATCTCCGACACCTGTGCCGCCGGTGCCGCCCGGCCCGGAGGTGTCTACCGCCTGAATGTTCCCACCGGCGGCGGAAAAACCCTGGCCAGTCTCCGCTTTGCATTGACCCACGCGGCAAAGCGGAACTGCTCTCGAATTATCTTCACCGCACCGCTGTTGTCGATCCTGGATCAAAATGCCCAGGTCATCCGCGATTACATAGGGGACGACGCTTTGATAGTGGAGCATCACTCCAACCTTGCCGAGCCGAAGGAGACGCCGGAGCGCTTGCAGGCGCTGGAGCTGCTCACCGCCTCCTGGTCGGCGCCGATCATTATCACCACGCTGGTGCAGCTGCTGAATACCTGCTTCAGCGGAAGGACCAGCGCCATCCGCAGATTTCACGCGCTGTGCGGCAGCGTCATCGTGATCGACGAGGTGCAGACCGTTCCCGGCAAAATGCTGACGCTGTTCAATTTGGCGGTCAACTTCCTGTCCGAGGGCTGCGGCGCCACTATTGTTCTGTGCTCCGCCACCCAGCCCTGTCTGGAGGCAGCCGACCACCCGCTGCACCGCCAGCCCGTCGATCTGGTTCCGCAGCAAAAGGCACTGTGGGATGTCTTTAAGCGCACCGACATCCAAAACGCCGGATGTGCCAAGCTGGAGGAACTCTCGCAGATCGTCACGGAGGTACTGTCGTCGTGCGACAGTCTGCTGGTGGTGTGCAACACGAAAAAGGAGGCGGCGTTCCTGTTCGAGTCGCTGCAAGCCGAGAATTGCCGGTTCTTCCATCTGTCCGCCGCCATGTGCATGCAGCACCGCAGGGAGACTCTGCAAGCCTTACAGTCCGCGCTGGACAAGCCCTCCGCCGACAGGCAAAGGGTTGTCTGCGTCTCCACGCAGGTGATCGAGGCCGGTGTGGACATCTCCTTCCAGCGGGTGATCCGCTTCTCCGCCGGAATGGACAGTGTCGTGCAGGCGGCAGGGCGGTGCAACCGGCACGCCGAGCAAAAGAAGCCCGCCCCCGTCCGCCTCATCCGGTGTACCGACGAGCGGCTGCGTGGTCTGGACGACATCGTGCGCGGACAGAACGCCACCACCGCGCTGCTGACCGCCTTTTCCAAAACGCCAGAGGCTTTCCGGCACGATCTGTCCTCCGAGGAGGCCATCCGGTTCTACTATCGCCGGCTATACACAGAGATGGAGCCCGGCTTTCAGGATGACCAAACCCAGGCGCACGGCTCCCTCTATCATCTGCTGGCGGACAACCCCCGGTATGCAGACGCCAACTGCGCGCAAGCGGAGCGTTACCTTCTGCGGCAGGCGTTCCGTCTGGCAGGCGGCCTTTTTCAGGTATTCGACGAGGACACGGGCGCCCTGCTCGTACCCTACGGAAAAGGGCGCGAGCTGCAAAACACGCTGCGAAACGCCGCTCAGGTCTACGGGCAGAAGGATTGGGCGGTCATTCGCGGCTGCATTGACGGGGCAAAGGGCTACTGCGTCAGCGTCTACCGCTATCAGCTGGAGCGGCTTGAAAGCCTCGGCGCCGTGATCTCACTGTTCGACGGCGGCATACTGCTGTTGTCCGATGGCTTTTATAACGAACATACCGGTTTTTCCCTGGAGGCCGGTACCCGTGATTTTCAGGAGGTGTAGCGCTTGAAAACAGAACATCCCAACATCGTAGAATTTGAGGTATACGGTGAGCACGCCCTCTTCTCCGACCCGCTCATGCGTCTGGGCGGTGAAAAGTGCAGCTATCAGATACCCACCTATGAGGCGTTGAAGGGCATTTTGTCCTCTGTATACTGGAAGCCCACCTTCATCTGGCGAATCCTGGACGTGCGGGTCATGAACCCCATCCAGACCGAGGTGAAGGGCATCCGCCCCATCAAATACGGCGACGGCAAGAACGATCTGGCCTATTACACCTATCTGAAGGACTGCCGCTATCAGGTGCGGGCCTGCTTCGACTGGAACGACAACCGTCCGGAGCTGTGCGGCGACCGAAATGAGAACAAACACCACTGCATTGCCCGCCGAATGATCGAAAAGGGCGGGCGGCGTGATATTTTTCTGGGTACCCGGGAATGTCAGGGCTATGTAGAGCCCTGCGTATTCGGAAACGGCGCAGGCGCCTACGACGATCTGCCGGAGCTGGGCTTCGGGCTGATGTACCACGGCATCACCTACCCGGACGAGGCCTACTCGGAGGAGACCCGCGGACGGATGACTGCCCGGTTTTGGTACCCGGTCATGAAAAACGGCGTCATTCACTTTCTCCCGCCGGAGGATTGTCCGGGGCAGAAGCCTCTGCGGGAGATGCCTATGAAGAGCTTTTCCGCCGACGAGGGCAATTTTATCGGTCTGCGGGAATTTGGGGAGGTGGAGTAAATGGGACTGATGCAGCAAGCCTATGACACCTACTGTGCCATGGAGTCGCAATACGCCGGTATCTACGGCAAGGCGAAGGAGCCGCTGGTTCCTGTTTCGCACCAAATCGTAAACGCAGAGCTGGAGCTCACTCTGGACGCGGACGGCCATCTGCTGGACGCCCGCTCCGTCGAGACGGAGCAGGCCGCCACGATCATCCCTGTGACGGAGAGCTCCTCGGGAAGAACGGGCGACACCACCTGCGCGCACCCCCTGTGCGATCAGATACGATTTCTCTCTGCGCTGTATCCGGCAAAATACGAAAGCTACCTGACACAACTGCACCGCTGGGAGGATTCCCCCTATGACCACCCCAAGCTCTCCGCCATCGCCCACTATGTGGAGAGGGGGACAATCGTTGAAGACCTGGCGCAGCGGGGTGTGATCTCCCTGAATGAAAAGGGGCTACCCACCAAGGAAAAACAGGTGGTCCGCTGGCGCGTAGAGACAGGTGTGGAAAATGAAACGCCTGCCTGCTGGCAGGATCAGAGCCTCTTCCAAGCCTTCATCGACTACTATGCATCCACAAGATCTGAGAAGCCCGCGTTTTGCATGGTCTCCGGAGTGCTTGCCCCGCCGACCCGCCAGCATCCGAAAAAAATCATCAACCTGTATGCCAATGCCAAGCTGATCTCCGCCAACGACACCAGCGGCTTCACCTATCGGGGCCGCTTCACAGACGATTCGCAGGCCGCGACCATGAGCTACGAGGCGTCGCAGAAGATCCACAGCGCGCTGCACTGGTTGGCGGCGACCCAAGGCGTCTTCATCGGCGGGCGCACCTTCCTGTGCTGGAATCCGCAGGGCATTGAGATCCCCAAACCGCAGGCCGCCTTCCTGCGGCGGGGCGCCGCCAAGCAGATAAAATACTCCGACTATCGAAAGGCGTTGTCGGAAACGCTCCGGGGCCGGCAGGAGACGATCCCGCGGGACGCCGGCGCCGTAGTGGCCGCCTTTGACGCCGCCACATCCGGACGTCTTTCCCTCACCTATTACAGCGAGCTTCCGGTCTCTGATTTTCTGGAGCGCCTGCACAACTGGGATGCACTTTGCTGCTGGGAGCATTCCTCCTTCGGCATACAGTCGCCCTCGCTTTCGCAGATCGCGGACTGCGCCTTCGGCACGGTGCGCGTCTCCGACAAGCAGACAAAGCTGGAAACGGACGAGCGCGTCATGCGCCAGCAGGTACAGCGGCTGCTCTCCTGCCGGGTGGATCAGGGCAAAATGCCGGCGGATATCGCCCGCGCTGCGGCGGCCAAGGCGTCCAACCTGCAGATCATGGACGCCGCCCTGCGGGAAACGGTATTGTTCACCGCCTGCGCGGTGCTTCGGAAATACAAATATGATTGGTACAAGGAGGAATGGGGCATGGCACTGGAACCGCAGAAGAAGGACATCAGCTATCAATATGGACGGCTTTTGGCCGTGTTTGAAAAACTTGAACGAGACACCTATGAACCCAATGAGCAGCGGGAGCCCAACGCGATCCGGATGCAGTCCGTGTTCGCAAAGCGTCCACTCTACGCCAGCCGGATCATCTGGGAGCAGTTGAAAAAGGCGTACTACCCCAAACTCAAGCCCGGCGCCAGAACAAAATACGACCGCATCATCGAGCAGATCATCCAAGAAATTTCCTCCTTCCCGCAGGCGGAACAGGAGGAGGCCCTGAAGGACACCTATCTCTTTGGGTACTATCTGCAGCGCAGTGCGCTGTACACATCCGGCAAGACCGAAAACAGTCAGGAGGAAGAATAAATGAGCAGCTTGCAAAACAAGATCGATTTTGTGGCACTGGTCTCCGTGACCCGCGCCAACAGCAACGGCGACCCTCTGAACGGCAATCGCCCCCGCACCGACCTGAACGGCTTCGGTGAGATCTCCGACGTGTGCATCAAGCGCAAGATCCGCAATCGAATGCAGGATCTGGGCAAGCCCATCTTCGTTCAGTCGGAGGATCGGTGCAGCGACGGCTGCGGCAGCCTCAGCGAGCGGGCCTCCGCCGCTATGAAGGGCATCAAGGATCGGGAGGAATATGCCCGGCGCGCCTGCGAAACGTGGCTGGACGTGCGTACCTTCGGGCAGGTCTTTGCCTTCAAGGATGCCAAGGGCTTCTCCTGCGGTGTGCGCGGCCCCGTCTCTATCCATCAGGCGTCCAGCCTGTCCCCCGTGGAGATCGAGTCCCTCCAGATCACCAAGAGCGTGAATGGTGAGAAGAAGGAAAAGGGTGAGAACCGCGCCTCCGACACCATGGGTATGAAGCACTTTGTCCGCTTCGGCCTGTACGAGATCAAGGGCTCCATCAATGTCCAGCTGGCGGAAAAGACCGGCTTCTCCGAGGAGGACGCCGACACGGTCAAGGAATGTCTGCGCACCCTCTTTGTGAACGATGCCTCCTCTGCACGGCCCGACGGCTCCATGGAGGTGGTGAAGCTGTTCTGGTGGCGGCACAGCTGCAAGGATGGGCAGTACTCCTCCGCAAAGGTCCACCGCTCCGTCAAGGTCGCGCTGCGGGACGCGGGTACCATCCCCACCTCCGCAGACGACTATGTGATTTCGCTGGAGGCGCTGCCGGGTCTGGAGCCGGAGGTGATCGATGGCGTATAATGAGGAGGACTTCCTACAGCTCTCCGGCTTACAGCATTTCCGGTTTTGCAGGCGGCGGTGGGCGCTGATCCACATCGAGCACCAGTGGGCGGAAAACTACCGCACCATTGACGGCGCGATCCTCCACGAAAACGCCCACGACACGGACCTTCAGGAGCGGCGGGGCGACCGCTTTATTACGCGTGGCGTCAGCGTCTATTCCGCGGAGCTGGGTGTATCCGGACAGTGCGACGTACTGGAATACCACCGGGGCTCCGTTGGGATCCCCCTCTCCGGAAAAGAGGGACTGTGGCAGCCGTACCCGGTGGAGTACAAGCGGGGCCGCCCCCGCGAGGACACTGGCGACACCCTGCAGCTATGCGCGCAGGCCATGTGCCTGGAGTCCATGCTCTGCTGCGACATCCCTGAGGGCGCACTCTATTACGGGGAGATCCGCCGGCGAGAGAGGGTTTCCTTCACCCCGGAGCTGCGCGCAGGGGTGCGGGAGCTGCTGGCGGAAATGCACGAGCTGTACCGTCGGGGCTATACCCCCAAGGTCAAGTCCACCAAATCCTGCAATGCCTGCTCCTTGAAGGAGCTGTGCCTGCCCAAGCTGATGAAAAGCAGAGCCGTCTCTGCATATCTCCGGGCGGCCATGGAGGAATCACCATGAAGCAGCTTCTCAACACGCTATTTGTCACCTCCGAGGACATTTACCTCTCGCTGGAGGGGGAAAATGTGCTGGCAAACCGAGACAAGACCGTCGTCGCCCGCTACCCGCTGCATACGCTGCAAGCCATCGTCAGCTTCTCCTACGCCGGTGCCTCCCCTGCGCTGATGGGCAAATGTGCGGAGGCCGGGATCGGTCTGGCCTTCTGCTCCCCGCACGGACGTTTCCTTGCCCGCACCTGCGGCGAGAGCAGCGGCAACGTACTGCTCCGTCGTGAGCAGTACCGTATCGCTGACGACCCCGCTCGCAGCTGTGAGATAGCCCGCACCATGATCTTCGGCAAGCTGAGCAACGGTGCCGCCAGCATCCAGCGCACCCTGCGGGATCACGCGCCCCGCGTGGCGGACTGCGGATTGGAAAAAGCCGCTGCCAACCTCCGGGCTATGCTGCCACAGGTGCTGGCTGCCGCTGACTTGGACTCCCTGCGGGGAATAGAGGGCGCTGCTGCCACCGCGTATTTCGACGTCCTCGATCATATGCTCCTGAGCCGGAAGGAGGCATTCTTCTTCCACGGACGAAGCCGTCGTCCGCCGCTGGATCGGGTAAACGCCATGCTGTCCTTCGCCTACAGTCTGCTGGCACACGACTGTGCCAGCGCCTTGGAAAGCGTCGGATTGGACAGCTATGTAGGCTTCCTCCACCGCGACCGGCCGGGACGGCAGTCGTTGGCGCTGGATCTGATGGAGGAGCTGCGACCCTGCATGGCAGACCGCTTCGTGCTGACCCTCGTGAACAATCGAATGCTGCGCCTGGAGGACTTTCAGATGCAGGACAGTGGCGCGGTGCTGCTGTCCGATGACGGCCGCCGGAAATTCCTGAAGACCTGGCAGGAGCGGAAGCAGGACACGCTGACCCACCCCTATCTGGGGGAAAAGCTGAGTTGGGGTATGATCCCCTATGCGCAGGCGCTACTGCTGGCTCGCTGCCTCCGCGGCGACTTGGACGGCTATCCGCCGTTTTTATGGAAGTGATGCTATGCTGGTGCTGATCACATACGATGTAAACACCGAGGACGCCGCCGGACGCAAGCGCCTGCGGCAGATCGCTAAAAAGTGTGTGGACTATGGACAGCGGGTGCAAAATTCCGTGTTTGAGTGTCTGCTGGACGCAGGGCAGTGCCGCCGCCTGCAGGCGCAGCTCCTGTCCATCATGGATCCTGAGAAAGACAGTCTGCGCTTTTACTATCTGGGGAAGCAATATGAGAAAAAAGTGGAGCATTTCGGTACGACGAGCACCTATCTGCCGGAGGATCCCCTGATCCTCTAACACACGCCGCCCGGCGCGGCAGTGGTACGGCGCACGGGTATCCGGGACGCGCCTTCCCGCCCCCGCGAAGTCCAAGTGACCAGAGATTGCCGGGAGGTTCGCAAGGCTTTTCCCGAGAAAACGCCGGTCTTTCTCCGGGTTTCTCAGGCAACCACCCCGTATTTTTCCCAAAAAACGCAAAAGTTCTACTTGTTTGTCAAAGATCCGCAGGTAAAACTGTGCATCTTTGCTGTCGCCCCCCTCGCGGGGGGCGTGGATTGAAATATCGGCAATATGGCGGAAGTACCACCACGCTTTCTCTTTGTTCTGCAATCGCTTGCCGTCCCTGAACGAAACGGAGTTCACAACGAAGTGGCAGTGAAGATGCTCCGTATTCAGATGCGTTGTCACAAGGACTTGAAACCGGTCGCCCCACATTCTTTCTGCGAACGCCATACCGACCTGCTGAGCAAGCTCCGGTGTGATGTCGGTTTCCTCAAAGCTGAGATAACCGTGATAGGCTTGGATGCCATCCGGCTTGTCGAATTGCTCTTTCACCGTGATGAACTGCTCACGGGCAGTTTGCGGATTACAGTGGATGCCCTCACAGAACAGCTCCCGTTCTGTTTTCTCTCCGTCCTTTGCATAGGCGACTACATCACGGAGTGCCTGATAATCGGCGTCGCTGTACTTCGACTTTGACTTTGTGGTTTTCTCAGGATTGGAAGCGTAGTCGAGAACGGTCGCAAGGCGAACCGTGACCGGCCACAGCTTACTTACTGCCATTTCAGGTTGCTCTCACCGGGACGGAGAAACTGGCGCTCCATATCTGCCTGAAACTTGTGCAGACGATCCAACTCACTGTTCAGCTTCTGCGTGTCGATAAAGCCGAGGGCGTTTGCCTTGACCGCAAGCTGATTGATACGGTTGCCGATAGCCGACAGCTCTCGCATCATTTTATAGAACTCTGGGTCGGGCTTCTCGCACAGGCGGTAGCCCTTTACCGTTTCTCTGAGGAATGCTTCTTTTGAGCGACCCGATTTTCGCACAAGCTCGTTAAGCTGCTCGGCTTCTTCCGCAGTCAGACGGAAAAGTATCTGCACATTTCGTTTTCGCATTTTTCACTTCCTCTCTCTCGGACAGACGGTTTATCTGCAAGCAGCACATAATCGCAACGCCCGTCAGCCCGCCGAGCATTATGCCGATGATGAAAAATATAAACTCACTCATTCTCAAACTCCTTTCTGTTTTCACGGGGTATTAGGGGCAGCCCCCTAACAAGCGAATTTGGTTGTTCATATTCTATTTTTGATACTGATAAACTGGAATTTATAGTCCTCTCAAAACCAATTTGCTTTTTCTTCTCGAAATACGGGAATATCACTATCTCGATATGGATTGTAATTATGAAGATTGCAACCAAACTCTTTTAATGATTTTATTTTGTTATCCTGTGTCCATACAATTAAAGATATTCCGTCAAATTCTTCAACATTTCCATTATTCATTTTGTTTTTAAAATACCACTCCACGATTGTTTGATTGCCTTGATGAAAAAATTGCTTAATCTCCCAGACAAGAACACTTCCGCGTGTATTCCATTCGTCAAACCAGTGCTTTACCGTTTTGCGGTTTTCATATTTAGGACTCCAACTCTCAGTATATACAACATCATCTGTAAAAATATTGTCAATTCCTAAATCTGCTTTCTTAATCCACATATCAAACCATAATCGGATAATTTTTTCTCTCTCGTTCATAAAGTACCTCCATAACTTCCGATTTTCTCAATTCTCCAAACTTGAATTGACCGAGCTGATAGTTACCGTTTTCTAACACTCCATTCATCATCTTGAGCTTTTCTTTCAGCATAGTAACCGCAAGGCATATCCTTTAGAATACCAACAGAATTATCTAAGTCGAATACTGATTTTAAGGATACTAACTTTGCTTCGTCTGTTTCATGTGCTTTTCCACATAGAAATTGCCACATTCCATCATCTTCATCATGTGATACATACAAAATAGGTTCTCCATTCTCTAATATGTGGCAACAGGTTATTGTAGCTGTATTTGGTGCATCATAAAATGGGAATTTCATATTTAACACTCCTTTCAAACTTGAATTTTATAACTTATCAATCCCAATATAATATTATCATATGGTCTATCTTCTTGCGGTCAGTCAGCTCTATAATATGAGGATTATTCTCTTCCTGAGCTATAATCCATACTTTATAGTTTCCACATTCATCACTATCTCCAACAAAAGAAATATTACTTGGTTCAGCAACACCACTTTTTTCAATATATCTCTCTATTTGGGAAATAGGTAAAACTGTGTCAATCCAAAGAGCATCGGCGTATGTTGATTTTTCTCCTTTACTATTTGTGATTTCATAGCCATAAGTAGATACATAAATTACACTATCTGAGTCAGCAGACTTAATCTGTGCTACAAAGTTTTGTAAAGGATTAATATCTTCTTCGTCTAAACAAAAACTATTATAATCCTTACTTTTTTTATCAAAGTAATTATCAAATCCCATCAGAACATCATCATTCAAATCAAATTTTCTTGAATTAAAAACTATTTCTAATATGCCCATATTTTATTCCTCAAATTTCAGTTTATTTAAGCCTTATGACCGCCGATTTGCTCGTTTCGGTCTTTGGCGGTTGCACCTTCTTCAAGGTTCATTCCCTTCAACACAGCATTCTTGCCAAACTTCTTTTTGATACTCAGCATTGCTTCTTGCATACGCCTTTCCCGTTCTAATTTTTCTTCTTCCTCCGCCTGCTTCTTCCTCTGTGCTTCGTAATCGGTAAAGAGGTCGAGTTGCTGGTATTCATCTTCCTGCTTGACGGATTTTTCATCAACAAGTTTATTCGCTGTGATTGTTATTCTGCGTACAAGCAAATGCTCGTCAACTATCCTGTCATACAAGTCCATCACGGCGTTGGTAATCAATCGAGTAGAGGAAGTCTTTTTCTCAAGATTCGCTGTTCCGTGTGCGTGCTTTGGAACTTTGCGTCCATATCGGTCAATCGTAACCTCGCCTTTGTATTGATATTTTAGGTTCGGATTACTTAAATTCTCAATATCATAGCCGATTGTCAACACAAGCTGGTCAGTTACAAGTCCTTTATCCACCAAATCAAGCACCATTTGGTCGGTCATTTCTTTTACAATCAACTTTGCCTTTTCGTAATCATACGGGCAGTGAAGTACCTGTCCTGAACATACACTATTGGTTTCCGGCTTATAGGCTTTGACCTGCTCCATCGTACAAGGTTCATATCCCCAAGCATGGTCAATTAGCAATTCCGCATTGATTCCAAACAGCTTGTAGAGCAGTTCTTCGTTATACAGTTCATTCGACTTTCCGATGGAACACCTTGCAATATCTCCCATAGTAAAAAGTCCATGTTCTTCCAGTTTCTTTGCATAGCCTTTACCAACTCTCCAGAAATCTGTAAGCGGTCTATGATTCCATAGCTGTCTGCGGTAAGACATTTCATCCAATTCGGCAATTCGCACACCATCCTTGTCCGGCTCAATATGCTTTGCCACGATATCCATTGCAATCTTACACAAGTACATATTCGTGCCGATTCCGGCTGTTGCCGTAATTCCTGTTGTTTTCAAAACATCCTGTATCATCGTCATGGCAAGTTCCCTTGCAGTCATCTGATAGGTATTCAGATAATTGGTTGCATCTATGAATACTTCATCAATCGAGTACGGGAAAATATCTTCCGGAGCAATGTATTTCAAGTAAACACTGTAAATCTTGGTACTATATTCCAGATAGTATGCCATACGAGGTGGTGCAACGATATAATCAATCTCCAATGCCGGATTCGCATTTAATTCTGTACTGTCATCAGACGAACCAGTAAATGTACGATTTAGTGCTTTCCACCTTCGGGTATTATTAGCTTCTTTTACCTTTTGCACGACTTCAAACAAGCGTGGTCTGCCGGGTATCCCATAACTTTTTAATGACGGAGATACCGCAAGGCAGATGGTTTTCTCTGTCCTGCTCTTATCTGCAACCACAAGATTTGTTGTCAATGGGTCACGATTTCGTTCTTTACACTCCACAGAAGCATAGAATGATTTAAGGTCGATTGCGATATAGGTCTTTTGCTTTGCCATCATTCTATGCCCCCTTTTAAAAATCCTTTGAGTAAATTATGCTATCGTTAGTGTCAATCCTCGGTATAAAAACCATCCAATACATATGTTGTGACTGGTGTTATATACAATTCATATTTAATAACCAGTCTGATTAAATCATTTCCGTCAATCAGTGTTATCGGCGTACCTTCTCTCGCAGCCTCTCTTGCCTTATTGGTAAATCGGCTATTAGTAATAAATACTCCATAATCGGCTTGATATTTGTTCATCGCCCCAAGAAATTGATTGATATCCGGCTCACTCACTGGATTTGAATTAAATCTTTTACACTGAATAACCACTCTGGTTGTTCTAAAATCATCGGCATCTACGTGATATCCATAACCATCAATGCCACCATCATTTGACACCTGAACGCCTTTGTTGGTAAACTCCACTCCCATCTTTGTAAGAAGTGCTCGTGAAAATTGTTCAAACTTTGCTGGAGACATATTAGCGATTGCACTCTGAAGTTTTACCTTGAAATCATCTAACAATTCGTCATCTGTGGATTCATTCTCCTCGTCTTCAACCTCCAGTGTTTCTACTGGCTTGTTTTTCGATTTGTTCTTAGTCGAATGTTCCTCCCAATAGCTTCGAGCCTTATCCCTTACTTCTGTCTTAACATCAAAATCTGTTAAATCTACATTTGCTCCATCTTGAGTAAGTGTAATCTTTGGATTGAATTTCACATAAGATATGAGTCCGACATAACTAAGCTCTTTAATAGCAAAATTAAACTTAAAATCAAATTTTTTGTACTGATTTCCTGTTTTATTAGATGTATATAGTTTCTGTTCAAATTCAGCAATATGCTCATCTAACTCACTAATTCTGTCTCTAATTTCAGAACGCTCTAACTGTCCACCTGCTTCCTGAAGGACTTGAAGGATTGGTTTAATAAGGTATGATACTTGTTCTTCTGTATTTAAATCGTCATAAAACATATTTACATTTACACCTCTCATTTACTGTGCATACTTCTTGAAATTCTCTGCCTGCTCAAGAACTTCCTTGTAAACATCATCAATGGTTACTGGCGGATAGCCGAACTCATCAAGCAGCAATATCAAATCCACTTGCAAGTTTGCCTTAATATCATCACGGGCAGACCAATCGGTATAGCGTGACTTATCATCAACAATCAACTTTATCCTCTTGGATAGTTCAATCATTTTATCGTCCGGATATTCAAACTCAAACTTCTTGGAAACTGCTTTCAAAATATCATAGAAAGCTTTTTCTTCATAATCTATACCCATATTCTTGAAGGAGTTCTTTTCTGTTTTCAGTTCAGACAACAACTGTGCAAGCTGCTCCGCAACATCATCAAGGACTTCGTTGGCATACGCTTCATCACGACGACGGTTATTATACTCATCAACAACTTTCTTGAGTCTGTCTGCAAATTCCACACCCATAATCTTATTGACTTTCTTAAACTCGTCAATCGCCTGAGAAAGAAGTCTTTGAAGTATCTTGATTTTCGTATTCGGCAACTGAATAGCATTTATCTTATCCATATACTCATCGCTGAAAATGTCCACCGATATATGCTTTCCGGTTTCAAATAATTCCTCAATGCCATCAGACTGAATTGCACCCTCAAGCATTTTGCGGACACGAGCGTTCATCTGCTCAATATCCGGTGCATCGCCTTTTGTCAACTTGAAAAGGATAGAACGGACAGCACAATAAAAATGAATATAATCCTTATCTTCATCGGAGAATTTCTCACTTGAGCTACAAAGGTTAAATGCCTGTTTCATTCTCTTGACTGCTGCCATAAATCTTCTTTCCAGTTCTTCAGACAACTGCACATACTCAACTGCACGATTCAGGCAGGCAAGCTGTTCAGTAGGAGAACCGTTGAAGAAATCACTACTGTTAAAGTTGTGGAACATCTGACCAATAACTTCTAACTGGTCTTTTACAATCGTGATGGACTGCTCCACCCCTTCAAATTCTTCACTCTCAAAATTCGTATATTTCTTGAGGGCAGTGTTCATATTTTTCTTAATACCTATGTAGTCAACAATTAAACCTTTATCTTTGCCCTCGCATACACGATTTACACGGGAAATCGTCTGAATAAGGGTATGCTGCTGAATAGGCTTATCAATATAAATCGTATCAAGTTCCGGTACATCAAAACCAGTCAGCCACATATCTACAACAATGGCAATCTTAAAGTTTGATTTCGGATTTTTGAACTGACGGTCAAATTCTTTCCTATCCTCTTTTGTGCCAAGCATATCAAAGAGGTCTTTTTCATCATCTTTATTACGAGTCATAACCAACTTGATTTTTTCCATTGGCTTCAACTCTTTTTTATCTTTCTCACTCAGAACAACACCGTCATCACAAATTTTCTTTTCTGTCCATTCCGGTCTGAGTTCCTTTACTATCTTATAGAAATCGTATGCTATATTTCGGTTGGAACATACAAACATTGCTTTGCCTGCTACGGTTGCACCTTCTGCCACACGGGTTTCATAATGCTTGATAAAGTCCTCCGCAACAGCACGAAGTCTGTCAGGGTCGCCAATAATAACTTCCATTTTGGCAACTGCTTTCTGACTTTCTTCTACTTGATGTTCATTTGCTCCCTCAAGCTCACACTGTGCATAATATTCTTCAATCTGTCTTACCTTGTCCTGATTAAGCATAACCTTAGCTGCACGACCATCGTAAACAAGATTAACTGTAATACCGTCCTTAACAGCTTCCGTCATTGTATATGCGTCTACAACACCGCCAAAGACTTCGATTGTTCCGTCAACCGGAGTTCCAGTAAATCCTACATAAGTTGCATTTGGTAAAGAGTCGTGCAGATACTTGGCAAAGCCATAGGTTTTCTGAACGCCGGACTCTGTAATCTTAACCTTTTGGTCGAGATTGATTTGGCTTCTGTGTGCTTCATCAGAAATACAAATAACGTTCGTTCTGTCTGTAAGAAGCTGCAAATCCTCTGTGAATTTCTGAATGGTAGTCAGATAAACGCCGCCACTCTCTCGTCCTTGAAGCTCCTCACGAAGTTTCTCACGGGACTCAATACTTACAACCGTTTCATCCCCGATATATTTCTTTGAACCTACAAACTGTTTGGAAAGCTGGTCGTCAAGGTCTGTTCTGTCCGTAATAATTAGAATAGTTGGAGAAGAAAAGTATTTACTTTTCATCAGCATACGGGTAAGGAAAAGCATTGTATAACTCTTGCCGCAGCCTGTCGCTCCAAAGTATGTACCACCTTTACCATCTCCTTCGGGGCGAAGATGAGCCTTGATATTCTCATACAATTTATTTGCCGCAAAGAACTGTGGATAACGACACACTATCTTCAAATCCTTATCTGAGTTATCCGGAAAATAAATAAAATCTTTAATAACTTCAAGCAAACGGTCTTTTCGGAAAAGTCCTTTTACCATTGTCACAAGGGAATTGATACCGTCCAGTTCTTTATCGTCTGAGTTTATCTTTCTCCACGCATAGAAGAAATCATACGGGCTGAAGAAAGAACCATATTTATTATTTGCTCCGTCACTGATAACAACAAACGCATTGTATTTAAAAATCTCCGGAATATCTCTACGGTAACGGATTGTAAGTTGCTTATATGCGTCCATTATGGTCGTATTCTCTTGTACCGCACTCTTAAATTCAAGAACAACAACAGGAATACCATTTACGAACACAATGCCATCCGGAATACGCAACTGATTATTTACGCCTTCAATTTCAAACTGATTAACCACTTTGAAAATATTGTTTTCGGGAGTGTCGAAATCAATAAGTTCAATATAGAGGTCTTTCTGCGTTCTATCCTCACGATTAAGAATAAATCCATCGCAGAGCAACTTAAATACAGCTTTGTTTGCTTCATAAATCGTACCGGAAATATTACGCAGCATTAGAATGACACTATCCACCTCACTCGGTGTGATACCGTCTTTCGCATAGCGATTATAAAGGTATTGCTTCAGGTCGTCCGTAAGCAGAACCTCTGTCCTTTCTCTGTGTATCTGGTCGCCACTGACATAGGTGTACCCCTCGTCTTTGAACAACTCCATTATTGACATTTCCAATGCGTGTTCATTAAAATTTGCCATTGCGTTCACTCCTTTGGTATTCTGCATCAAATTATGATGCAACTACACTTGTATAATAAGCATTATAAAGTGCTTGTACTGTTTCATAATATTTATCTTCATAAGTTTCTGCTTGTGCGTCGGTATACTCTAAGAAAAACTGACAATCAACATCTTCGCCAAACTTATTATTTATAATTGTTGCTATATTCTCAACAAGTTCCATCATCCACATACAAACGGTTTCTTCTCTTGTGTGTGCTAGACTTTGATATTCCCATACATAATCAATCGGAGGTATAGGTGTTTCCTTATCAAAATCCATTTTTTTATCTACGAAATAATAGAAATATTCATCAATATACTCTCCAATAGATATTTGAGCCACATTCAAAATCATCATCAGACGATTTTCTTTATTTATAGGTTCAAAGATATTAGGAGTGCCGTTCCATTCTAATTCTCGGTATCTATCATAACTTCGATGAAAATATTTTGCTCCATCATACAAATAATCCCTTCCCAAATTATATTTCTCTATATCTTGCTGAAGTTTATCTATACATCCCTGTAACCAATACTTTCCCGTAAATTGTTTAATCTTATATCCGGCTTGATTTAATATCTCATTTTGTAATTCTTCAGAACACCGGCAGTATTCCGAATAAATTTTCCTTGTATGCTTTTCAAGCGGATATAGATTAGCTGCTATAATACACCACGGCAAATAATCTCTTTCCTCTTGATTATCAATTAGAAAAAGTCGAGCTTTTTCTTGCAATGCTATACGTTCCTTTTCGCATTGCAATTTCTGTATTTCCTTTTCATGTCGTGATTGCAACCAATAAATCAAAAAAGAAACTGCTAT
>ERZ1107006.1806-NODE-1806-length-17293-cov-14.412171_pt1 | contig 17293 bp, 18 predicted proteins | sample MGYA00403696_ERZ1107006 | MGnify/ENA primary metagenome ERZ1107006 (study PRJEB35170, sample SAMEA104062441) | human gut metagenome | biome: human gut; feature: human-associated habitat; material: faeces | place: Denmark | collected 2012-08-13 ...
TGACTACATACCGCCCCAACCGCAGGAGCCAAACGAAAAGCCGAAGAAAAAGAAAAACAAAAAGCTTGCCGTTATAATTTCGGTTATCACGGCGATAGTTGTTATTCTTGTTGCGGCATTATTCAGCTGGCAATACATCGCAAAGGCATCGGCAGGCAATATCAGCTATTATTTATGGAGAGAAAGCAAAACGGTTGAAAAACTTGTAAACACAGAGGCAATTGAGGACGCGTTCAAAATTGACGATTTCACCGTTTCGGCAGATTTTGATTCCGACGATGAGGGCAGTGCATACAAAAACTCCGTAAAGGCATCGTATGATGATGACAACAAGGAATTTGTAGGCACATACAAGCTCTCCGACGGCGAAAGCGACTACACATTCAAGCTTTGCTACGGCGACAAAAAACTCGGATTGTCTGCACCGACAGACTTGACTTCAATGCTTTTAGACGAAAAGGCTGCCGGAAAAAATGACACATATTATCTTGACCTTGAAGATATTATCGGCGATGAAAGCTTATTAAATGGCACAATTGATGCAAACGACATTCTCGAAATCCTTAAGGAAACAGAAAAGAATGCGCTTGACAAAGACTGTGTTTCAACAAAAATCGGCGTTGTAAACGGAAATGTTTGCAACACAACGACAATTAAGCTCACAGAGGAAGAAGCGGCAAATCTTGTTGCGGAACTTTGGTCGCAGGCTAAGGAAAACAAACACTTTAAAGAATCGTTTGACAATTATCTTAAAGTTGCATTTGATACCGGATTAGCAGGCGATTATGACACTGTTGACTCCTTTAAAGAAGAAGCATACAAGCAAATTGATGACAGCATAAAGGAAATGCAGGAAAGCACCGACGACAAGAGCGTTTATGAATTTTATGTAAGTTGTTCGCTTTTCGGCAATGTTATAAGCCGCGGCGCAAATATTTATTATGATGACGAGCTGACCGACAAGATTGTTATCAATTCAAAATCAAATGGCTTGGAATTCACATACAATGACGATGATGATTACGAACTGAATATTGATTACACCGCCGATGTGACGGACAAATCAATCAACGGCGAAATTGATGTTGTGGTATCCGCCAGCAAGGATACATCCAACGATTTCAAGGTTAAATTTGAAAACATTTCCTGCGGCAAAGTCGGAGATGTTGATGTAATTGTCGGCAAGTTGACGGCAAAAGGAAAAATCGACGGCGACGATTTTGACGCAACAATTGAGGCTAAAGACGGTGACAAATATTCGCTTTCAATCGACTCTAGCTCTGATGGCGAGGAACTTTTGAAAGAAAACGCAAAACTGACACTCAGCGATAAAGCCGATATGTCGAACTATGAAAAGCCGAGCAGTGAAAATTCAAAGCCATTCAGCGATTTATTCAGAAGTGACTTTGCAAAAGATAACAGCAGCGATTTGACCAACGACTATGATTTTGACTATGACCTTGACGAAAATGATAACACGGGCGATGAAATCATAGGCGGCACAGACGACTACACATCTGACTATGGCGAAGGCGATTTGTCAGATTTGGAAAATCATTACAACGATTCGTTAACCGGTAATTTCAGCGTACCCGAGGATACAACAAGCGCTCAAACAGATGCCGCATAAAAGCGACACATAAAATAACATACAAAACAACAGCGTGCAGATTTTGGTCTGCACGCTGTTATTTGCTTTGAGCATTATCCGTATGAAATGTGCCCATTTAACTGTGATTTAATTTTATTCCTCGCAAATCAAAACGCCGTAGCCGCTTTTGCGCTTGTAAACAATTTTTGTTTCGCCGTCGATGCCGAGATAAACAAAGAATGTGTGACCGAGCATTTCCATTTGAACGATTGCCTCGTCATCGGTCATAACATGTGGTGAAATTGTTTTTGTGCGTGTAATATCGACGCTGTTATAATAAACCTCATCAAAATTATCCATCGTTACATCGTCGCCGATTTCGTCGATAGCATCGGCAATTTCATCAATGCCGCCTTTACGCTTTTTGTCGACAAAAAATGTTTTGAGCTTGCGCAATTTACGCTTTAAATCGTCAACAGCGGCGTCGACAACAGGCTCGATTCTCTCTGCCCTTGCCTCGCCCCTGATAAATGAGCCTATATGCCTAACGGTGATGTCGCACTCATAATCATCACGCTCTTTAGTCAAAGTCACGTCAAAGCGTGCATTTTCGGGCAACATTTTTTCAATGCGCTTAAGTTCGCTTTCAATGCCGTCCTTTGTGCCTTGCTTTAATTCAAATCCTCTTGCTGAAATGTTAATCATAAATATTACCTCCTTATAAAAGAGCAATGCTCCTTTATACCTATATTATACATTCACGGCGAATATAATTAAAGTATTGTAATATGAACAAATTTTTGATATAATATTAATGTTGACGCAAAAAGAAAAATTTGGCGCATTTTGCTTAAAAAGCCCGTCTTTAAAGACGGGCTTTCTTTATTTGTTATACTTTTCGGCTTGGAGGTTGAACATATATGCATAGACTCCGTTTTTAGACATCAATTCATCATGTGTTCCCTGCTCCGCTATTTTGCCATGCTCCATAACATAAATTCTGTCGGCATTGACGGTTGTTGACAAGCGGTGTGAGATGAATATAACAGTTTTGTCCTCTGCCGCCTCCATCATCGCGCGGTTGAGATTATACTCCGCTACCGGGTCGAGATTTGCGGACGGCTCGTCAAGAATGACATATGGGCACTTTTTATAAAAGGCTCTTGCGATTGCGACCTTTTGGCTTTCGCCGCCCGAGAGCGTGTCAAACAGGCGCTCGCGCATCTCCGGCGGGATGGAAAGGCCGTTGGCAACCTTGTTGATGGGCGTCTCGGTGTCGTAGCCGCCGAGACCCTCGAACTTGGCCGAAAGCTCGCCGTAGCGGCGCAGCGTCTCTTCGCTCTCGTCGCCGCTTGCCATCTGCTGGGAGAGGGCGTTCATCTCGTCCTCCATCCTCTGCATGCGCGAAAACGCGCTCTTGAGCACATCCTCGACCGTGTAGCCCTCGGGATACACGGGGATCTGTGAGATGAGACCGAGCCTGCGGCCCGAGGCGATGCTCACCTCGCCCGCGTCGTAGTCGAGCTCGCCCGTCAGGATGCGGAAAAGCGTCGTCTTGCCCGCGCCGTTTTTGCCGAGAAGACCCACGCGCTCGCCCGTGTCGATCTGAAAGGTGATACCGTCCAGTATTTTCTTTTCGAGGTCAAAGGACTTGATGAGTCCCGTAACACTGATGTCGATCATGCTTTGGTCAGTTCCTCTACGATCTTCTCAAAGTGCATGGAGTGCGAGGCCTTGACGAGCATCGCCGTCTCCGCCGTGAACGCCGCCTTGACGGCGCCCATCGCCTCGTCCACGCTCCCGAACCACTGCGCAGAGGGGTTCCCTTCTGTAAAGTATTTTGCCCGTGCGCCGATTGCGATGACAGTGTCGATGCCGAGCTCTTTGGTGAGTTCTCCGATTTCCTTATGCGCACGCTCGGTGAGCTCTCCGAGCTCCGCCATATCGCCGATGACGGCGGCCTTTTTGCCGCCGCTCGCGCCCAATACGCGCAGCGACGCCGCCATCGACTGCGGACCCGCGTTGTAGCAGTCGTCGAGCAGGCGGCGGTTTTCAGAGAACGTGATGACGTGCATGCGTGAGCCCGCGGGCTCATAAGCCGCAACGCCGCGCTCGATCTCCTCTTTGGTCTCGCCAAGGTACTCGCCGATGGCCGCGGCCATCGCCGCGGAGTAGACCATGTGCTTTCCCGGCACGGGGATGGAGAGCGCGTAACGCTCCTTTGCCGTCGTCACGACGCAGCGAATGCCGTCGATGCCAAGGTCTTCGACCTCGCTGACGCGGACATCGCAGTGCTCGGACAGGCCGCAGCGCAACGTTTTCTGCGGCAGAGAGACGGTGTTCAAAAGCTCGTCGTCGCCGTTTAAGACGGCGAGGCCGTCTTTTTTGAGGTTTTCAAAGATCTCGCACTTGGCCTTCAGAATGTTCTCGCGCGATCCGAGGTATTCAATGTGCATGTCGCCGACGTTCGTGATGACGGCGATATCGGGCTTCACCATCTCGCCAAGATACCGGATCTGCCCCGCGCGGTCCATGCCCGTCTCGATCACCGCCGCCTGATGCGCGCGGGAGAGGCCCAGCAACGTCTGCGGCGTGCCGATCTCGTTATTATAGTTGGCCGCGGTCTTGAGCGTATGGAACTTCACGCCCAGTACCGAGGCGATCATTTCCTTTGTTGTCGTCTTGCCGACGCTGCCCGTCACCTGCACAAAGGGGATTGAAAACTGCGCACGGTACCACGCGGCCAAGTCCTTGAGCGCAAGCAGCGTGTCAGGCACCTTGATGTAAAACTTTCCGGGCAGCAGCGTTTCCGGCACGCGGGCGCACAGACAGCCCTCCGCGCCCGCGGAAATCGCCTTTTCGATATAGTCATGCCCGTCGAAGCGCTCGCCGACGAGCGGCACGAAAACTTCGCCGCTCTTAACGGTGCGGCTGTCGGTGTTCACGCCGAGGATTTGCGCTGTCTCATCTCCCTGCAAGAGCTCACCGTGCACCGCCGCGAGCAGCTCCTTTACCGTGATGGCCTCCATTTACAGCCCTCTTTTCTGCTTCAGCGACTCTTCGACGATCTTTTCACACAGTTCCTCGTAGCCGATGCCGACCGCCGCCGCCTCCTGCGGAAGAAGGCTCGTCTTTGTCATGCCGGGCAGCGTGTTGATCTCAAGGAAGTACGGCGTACCGTCCGGCGTGACGATGAAGTCCGCGCGGGAGTAGACGCTCAGGCCGATCAGGCGGTAGACCGTCTCGGTCGCGGTGCGCACGCGCATCTCCCAGTCCTCGGGGATGGGAGAGGGGCAGATCTCCTCCGCCGCGCCGGCCTGATACTTGTTCGCATAGTCATAAAAGCCCGTCTTCGGGATAATTTCGATGGAGGGCAGTGCCTTGCCCGCGATGATACCAACCTGGATCTCGCGGCCGGAGATGTACTGTTCGAGCACGACCTGCGCGCCGAACTGTAAGCACTCTTCAAGCGCTTTTTTGAGCTCCGCGCCCGTATGCGCGATGGAGACGCCGACAGACGAGCCGTTGGCGACCGGCTTGACGACGCAAGGGAGCTTCGTTTCCGACACAAGGCGCGCGATGTCGCCTTCCGTGTAGCGCACGGTGCGCCACTGCGGCGTGATGACATATTCCGACACAAGACGCTTCGTCAGGTCCTTATCCATCGCAATGGCGCTCGATAAGTAGCCCGCACCCGTGTACGGGATGCCGAGCAGGTCGAACGCCGCCTGCACGCGGCCATCCTCGCCGCAGGTGCCGTGCAGCGCCAGAAAGACGACGTCCGCCTTGGCGCACACATCGAGCACGCCAGGACCGAAAAGGCTCTTGCTCTGGTCCTTGCGGCTCGCGCGCACAGCGGCGAGGTCGGGCTCTGCCTCAGCGACGGAATAGTCGCCGCAGAAGCCGTCCGGTGCGTCGAAAACATCTTCGAGCTTACCGTCGTAGTCCTCAAAGCCCATGAACATATCCACCAGAATGGCCTGATGCCCGCGCGCTCTCAGCGCGCGGCAGATCTTGTTGCCGCTCGAGAGCGACACATTGCGCTCCATACTCAGGCCGCCTGCTAAAACAACGATACGCATACCGTTTTCCTCCTTATTTTTGAAAGGAACGTTGCCGTCCCCGTTTATCCATACTATACTAATTTATACTTTACCACAGCTTTTTCCCAAATACAAGTAAAAGAGAGCGGCGTGAAAACCGCTCTCTTTTGTTCGCTTTTCTCACTTTTTGCCCTTAGCCGAAAATGCCGGAGAGCAGTCCGCCCTTTCCCGCGCGTCCGTCCTTGAGCGTCATCGCCGCGCTGAGGATCTCTGCCGCCTGCGCACGTGTCACGCCCGAGCGCATCTCGTCAGTGGAAAACCGCCCACTCTCGATCACGCTGACGGACTGCAAATTCGCCACCGCCTGTGCGCACCAGGCGTTGTCCGCGTCCTGCACGTCGTAGTCCGAGAGGTCCACGTCCGTCACGCGAAGCAGCCGGTTCAGCACGACCGCGGCCTCATTGAGCGTAATGGCGTCATTCGCGCAAAAGGCAACGCCCTCCGCCGTGCTGACGCCGGACACAACGCCCGCATTCAGCGCGCTCACGGCGTAGCCCTTCGCCCAGGTCGGTATGCTCGCATCGTCGCAGAAGCCAGTCATCTGCACATCCTCCGCGCTCACGTCCATTGCCGCGAGCGCCATCGCGACAAATTCACCACGTGAGAGCGTGCGCTCGGGCTCAAAGAAATAGCTGTCCCCGATCTTCGCGCCCACAAACACACCGTGCTCGGCAAGATCGACCGCCGCCGTATGCGCACGGCTGCCGCCCATATCAGCGTAGCAGACGCCGCTATTTGCCTTTTCGATTGTGATGCTCACCGTCGCGGGCAGCGAGATGTTGCCGTAGGCGTCGATCGCCGTGTAGGTGAAGCTGTCCGTCCCCAGCTTGCCGCCCGGCGTGTAGACAAAGCCGAGGCCGTCCTCCGTCAGCGCGGCCATGCCCTTTTTCGGCTCCTGCGCGATGGCAAAGGTCACCTCGTCGCCCTCGTTGTCCACCGCGCGGAATTCGCCCTCATACGCGACGCCGCGGTAGACCTTGATCTCCATGTTCTCTGCCACCGGCGCGCCGTCGACAGCTTTCGCCTCCTCTTTTCCCTTGCCGAACAGCGCCGACGCACTCTGCATCGGCACGAGGGTAAGCAACAACAGCGCCATCACAAACGGCAGCGCGCGCCAGAATTCTTTTCGCTTTTCCATATTGAAATGCTCTCCTTCCAAATAAAACTTGCGGAGTTATTGTTTACCGCGCGGTGAAAAGTATGCAAAATTGCATTTCTACAGCGCAAAGCGCTGCTCCTTGTTCCCCGCGCCGCGCAGGGAGACGCGGACAAGGGGGCCATTCTCTTTCGCAAAAGAGAATGGCCCCCTTGAACCCCCAAGAGAAAGGTTCTGATCGGCAGTCTCAGGCTTGAATGGCCCTTGTGCCTCCGGAATGAGAATACCTGCGCGCGGCGTTGCCGCGTTTGGTGTTGCTATACGACTTGGCCTACTTCTACTACCCGCTGCCGCTCTGCTCATCTTGTTTTTGTGCAGCCTAATCACCTACTATCGGCAATACATATCGTCTTGGTAATGCGTACTGCGGCGAGCGAAGCAATGCCGCCTTGGCAGGCAATAGCAAGTTTGTGCAAATCCGAAGTAGACGGAGATTGCGTAAGGCTAACGACACGCAGGCAAAGCGACAGCGAAGATAGAAGAAAGTCAAATCGTTTAGATACATCATCAAGCAGGCACCTGATTGCGCAGCGCGTGCAGTTCTTCAAGCCGCAATCTGACAATACAAAGTCTTTCTCTTGGGGTTCCAAAGGGGATATTCTCTTTTGCGAAAGAGAATATCCCCTTTGACCCGTGCAGCGCCTTTGGCGCTGCTTTCTCGCGGCACACGTGCCGCGACTCACTTTGCACCTGAGCAAAACTGCACAGAGAATTTTTCAAAAACCTATTGACTTTTTCAAAGTCAGAAGTTATACTTGAACAGCCGCTTTGAATGGGCTTAAAGTTTCGGAAGGTTTCGAGACTTTTCGAACGCCCCCGACAGCGAGTCCGTAATTAAGGAAAGAGGTGCAAGTAATGCAAGCGATCATCGTTACCGGCGGTAAGCAGTATGTTGTGAACGAGGGCGACACCCTGTTCATTGAGAAGCTCCCCGTCGAGGCGGGCGACGCCGTTACCTTCGATCAGGTTTTGGCAATCGTTGACGGCGAAAACACCAAGTTCGGCACTCCCGTGGTGGAGGGCGCGAAGGTGGAGGCCACTGTCGTTAAGAACGGCAAGGGCAAGAAGGTCCGTGTCTACAAGTACAAGGCCAAGAAGGGCTATCACAAGCGTCAGGGTCATCGTCAGCCTTATACCAAGGTTGAGATCGGCAAGATCTCCGTCTAAGGCATGACCACTGTTACATTCCTCACTGAGGGGAAGCGCATCATCGGTTTTGATGCTAAGGGCCACAGCGGTTACAGTGAAGAGGGCAGCGATATCGTCTGCGCGGCAGTCACAAGTGCGGTCCGCCTTGTGGAAAGCACCGTGAACGATGTTTTAGGCCTCGCCGCTTCCGTCAAGGTCCATGAACGCTCCGGCGCTGTGGAATTCCGGCTCCCCGGCGGTCTGTCCGCCACGAACGAGAACACCTGTCAGGCTCTTTTAACGGGTTTGATGTTGCTCTTTTCCGAGCTGCACAGCGAATATCCGGACAATATCGAAGTCATGGAGGCGTAAGCCCCCTGTTCCGATCATCTTACAGAAAGGATGGCAAATCACCATGCTGAACATCGGTCTTCAGTTTTTCGCCCACAAGAAGGGCGGCGGCTCCACGAAGAACGGCCGCGACTCTAACGCCAAGCGCCTTGGCCCCAAGCGCGCTGACGGTCAGTTCGTTCTCGCCGGCAACATTCTTGTGCGCCAGCGCGGCACCCACATCCATCCGGGCGTCAACGTCGGTATCGGCTCTGACGATACTCTCTACGCCAAGGAGAGCGGCGTGCTCCGTTTCGAGCGTCTCGGCAAGGATCGTAAGCAGGCTTCTGTTTACCCCGCTGAGTAATTGCACAATGAAGAGCCTCGAGCGAATGCTCGGGGCTCTTTTCTTTATCTTTTCCGCAGGAGGTCACTTTTCATGCTCAAGGCAGTTTTGATGGATATCGACGACACGCTGCTCGACTTCGGCAAATGCGCCGAGCAGGCCATGCGCATCGGCTTTGCCGAATGGGGTCTCCCCTATGACGATTCCACTTACGCGACGTTCACGCGCATCAATGACGGCCTCTGGCTCATGATCGAGCGCGGCGAGCTCACGACGCAGCAGCTTTTTAAATTCCGCTGGAACCGCATCTTCGAGGCCCTCGGCATCCAGGCCGACGGCGCCGCGTTTGAAAAGCGGTTTTTGGACCTCCTCTACGAGACGGCCATCCCAGTCGACGGCGCGGACGAGATCTGCCGCTACCTCAAGGAAAAATATATCCTCTGCGCGGCGAGCAACGCCTTCCACGACCAGCAGCTCAACCGACTTGAAATGGCGGGACTTCTCCCCTATTTTGACCATGTGTTCGTTTCAGAGTCACTCGGCTACCGCAAGCCCGAAAAGGCGTTTTTCGATGCCTGCCGCGCTTTTCTTCCCGATGTTGCCGCGGACGAGTGCATGATGATTGGCGACTCGCTGACCGCCGACATCACCGGCGGCAAAAACGCGGGCATGAAAACGATCTGGTACAACCACACGCACCGCCCCGTTCCGGAGCGCTGCGAGGCCGACCAGATCGTCGATTCGCTGCTCAAATTAAAGAACCTGCTGTAATTTAAGAGATCGCTTCCGCGCCGACGGTGTATTCCCAGCCGTTATCGCCGCGGGAGGCCGTACACTTCGTAAAGTAATACGCGCCGAGCGGCGAGCGCCACTTTTCAGCGCTGAAGCAGACCACCGGCAGCGAAAAGCTCTCCCCCTCCGCGCTTTCATCGGGCGTGATGGTGAAGAGCAGACCGTTCGTAAACGAATAGGCCGTGCTGCCGCCCTCCAGCTTTTCGCCCATGAGGTACCCCTCCTCGCGCAACTCGTCGAACGTCATCGTCAGGCCCTGCACGCCGTGCTTCTGCGCATAGATGTAGGCGACCGCCGCCTTTTCGCCCGCGGTCAGCCCGCCGGGTGCCTTGCTCAGATCGACGCTCACGACCTCCGCGCCGCCGTTGAGCCCGTCGTCCTCGTTCCACAGGTCCTCAAGCACCTGCAAGTAGAGACCGCAGAGGTCATACTGCGCATTCTCCTCACGCGAGAGCGACACGGCCACCACCTGTGAAAACTTCGCAGGATATGTCTCCTGCACGCCGCCGGTGTACCAGACCTCGGCGCTCATGCCGCTTTCGATCTCGGAAGCGGACACACTGCCGCCGTCTAAGTACAGCGTCACGCCTTCGAGCGGCAGGGCGTAGACCTCCGTCTCTCCCGCTAAAATGAGCGTACCGTTTTCACCGTCGCCCACGACGCGCAGCGTCATCGTGTCCGCGCCGGCGTACTGCGGCTTAGGATTGGGCGTGTCATTTCCGTCTTCGTTATCGCGCCCGCCCCTCGTGCAGGCCAAAAGCGCCGCCGTTACGGCGACGACCATCATCAATGCAAGCAGTCTTTTCAAGGTTTCCGCTTCCTTTCCCGTTGTGTCTTTTTCTTTGACGAAAGGGAGCACAAAAAAGTTCCCAACTTTTTTCGATTTTTTCTTTTTTGTGAAACGTTCCGTTTTTCTTGACGAATCGCCAAAAAACGGATACACTAATTGTTCAGGAATAACAAGAATCCAAGGAGGTGCCAACATGGCAGCATCTTTTATTGATAAGGCGCGCATCTTCTGCCGCGCGGGCAAGGGCGGCAATGGCGCGGTGGCGTTCCACCGCGAAAAGTACGTCTCCGCGGGCGGCCCCGACGGCGGCGACGGCGGCAACGGCGGCAACATCGTCCTCGTTGTCGACGACAACATGTCCACGCTGATGGACTTTCGCTACAAGCGCAAATACGTCGCCGACAACGGCATGGACGGTCAGGGCGCGCGCAAGTTCGGCAAGCAGGGCAAGGATCTCACGATCCGCGTGCCGCGCGGCACCGTCGTGCGCGACGCGGAATCGAACGAGATCATCAAGGATATGTCCGACTCCGAGCCGTTCATCCTCTGCCGCGGCGGCAAGGGCGGCTGGGGCAACGCGCATTTCGCAACGCCGACGCGTCAGGCGCCCCGTTTTGCCAAATCGGGCCTTGAGGGCGAGGAGCACGATATCGTGCTCGAGCTGAAGCTGCTGGCCGACGTCGGCCTCATCGGCTTCCCGAATGTCGGCAAGTCGACACTTCTTTCCGTTGTGTCGAAGGCGCGCCCCAAGATTGCAAACTACCACTTCACCACGCTCTACCCCAACCTCGGCGTCGTGTATGTCGACGAGGGCGTTTCGTTCGTCATGGCCGACATTCCCGGCATCATCGAGGGCGCAGCCGAGGGCGCGGGCCTTGGTCACGACTTCCTGCGCCATATCGACCGCTGCCGCCTGCTCGTTCATGTCGTCGACGTGTCGGGCAGCGAGGGCCGCGACCCGGTCGAGGACTTTGACGCCATCAACGCAGAGCTCTCGCAGTATTCCCCCGACCTTGCCACCCGCCCGCAGATTGTCGTCGCGAACAAGACCGACATCATGGAGGACGAGAGCCTGCTCGAAAAGCTGCGCGCGCATGTCGAGCCGCTCGGCTATCCCCTCTTCGCCCTGTCCGCCGCGTCGCACACCGGCACGCGCGAGCTCGTGCTCAAGATCGCCGAAAAGCTCTCCACACTCCCGCCCGTCACGGTCTACGAGCCCGAGTACGTTCCCAAGCCCGTGAAGATCGACGCGAGCGAGCCGCTCAAGATCACCGTCGAGGACAACACCTACATTGTCGAGGGCAAGTGGCTTGAACGCCTTATGAGCAACATCAACTTCGGTGACTACGAGAGCCGGATGTTCTTTGATAAGATGCTGCGAGAAAACGGCGTTTTCCAGCAGCTTGAGGACCTTGGCATCAAGGACGGCGACATCGTCAGCATGTACGAGCTCGAATTCGAGTATCAGCACTAATTTCTTTCGGGAGATGATCTCATGTCCATCAGCCTGTGCGAGGACTGCGTTTATTACAGCTACGATGAAGAGTCCGACAGCTACTACTGTGACGAGCAACTCGATGAGGACGAGATGGCGTCGTTCCTGCGCGGCAAGCTGACCGCCTGTCCGTTCTACCATCCGGGCCAAAGCGACTACTACCTCGCGGGAAAGCAATAAAAATCGCAAAAAGGGAGCACGCGCAAGCGTGCTCCCTTTTTCTGTCAGTCTCGATCAAAATGTGATGCGCATCTGGTGCCAGACAACGCCGCCGTGCACGGACTTGTCTGTCACGCCCTCGTCGACAAAGCAGAACTTCGCGTAGTAGTCGACGAGCCGCTGTTTGCAGGTCAGGACTGCACCCTTTCTCCCCTGCTTTCTCGCATCCTCAACGGCACGGTGGAGCAGTTCGCCCGCGTAGCCGTTTTTCCGGTACTCCGGCAAGGTGTTCAGACCGAAGAGCATCTGCCACGCGCCATTTTCGTCGTGCATGGATGCTTTCGCGTACATTTCGTCGGTCAGGTCGGGCACGTCCGTCACAAAGCCGTCGAGAAACGCGATGAGCTTGTCGCCCTCGAACATCAGCCAGAAGTGGTCGCCGTAATATTTGATTCGCTCGGCGAATTCCTCTTTTGTCGCTGCCTCGGCCACGGGAAAGCACTCGGCTTCCACCGCCGCGACCGCGTCCAGATCGTTCATCGTTGCTGTTCTGATCTCCATGGTTCTGCCCTCTCTATTTAGTCCCACTTTTCACGGCTGAGCTCGCGCATGTAGCCAGCCGTAATGATACCGGTGGGCAGCGCGACGATGGCGATTCCCATGAACGACGACATCATGCTCACGATGCGGCCGATCTCGCTCGTCGGATAGATGTCGCCATAGCCGACGGTCGTCAGCGTGACGACTGCCCAGTAGATGGCGTCGAAAAACGTGTCAAAGCTGTCGGGCTCCACCTGGAACATGATGAGCGCCGACAGCGCGATATACCCGCCCGCCAGCACACACACCGCCGCGAGCGCTCGTTTCTCGCGCTTGATGACGTTCAAAATAAGTTCAAAGCTGTGCGAGTAGCGCAGGAATTTGAGCGCCTTGAGCGCTTTGTTGAGGCGGAAAAGCCTAAACAGCTTGAACCCCGACGACAGCATCGTCAGCGACGGCAGGATGGACAGCAGGTCTACAATACCGAAAAAGCTGAACGGATAGCGCAAAAACGCCCATTTTCCGCTCTTTTCGTACTTTAGGTCCGCCGTCCACCAGCGCAGCAGATAGTCCACGATGAACACCGTGACCGTCGCGCGGTCGAGCCATATAAACAGCGCGTTCGTCTCCTTGAAGCACAGCGGCACGATACTCGCCGCGATGCACACGAGCATGAAGCGGTCGTAAATGAGACTGTCGCGGTCGTCCTTGTCCGCGACCTCGATGACCTCGTAGATTTTTCTTCGCAAACTCATGCCGTCACTCCCTTGCGCCGGGCAGGAAACGCTGCTCGACCTCTTCCGCGCTCATCTGCCCGCCGGAGAGCTCCGTGAGCGCGGCGGAAAAGTCCGCCGTCTTCTGCACGGGCAGAAGAAACGTGAGCGTCACGGCAGCGCCGTAATCGCTCGACTCGATCCTGCCCTCGTGTCCCTCGATCAGCAGCTTTATGCGCTCGAACATCGGGTACGGGCATTCGAGCAGCAGCACGGAAAACGGCTGCATCCGCGCCTTGCCCGCTGCGTCAAGTGCGTCCTTCGCCGCCTTGGCGTAGGCGCGCGTCAACCCGCCCGCGCCAAGCAGAATCCCGCCGAAGTAGCGCGTCACGATGCACACGACGTTTTCGACGTTTTCGCGCTGGAAGACGTTCAGCATCGGCTGCCCTGCCGTGCCCTGCGGCTCGCCGTCGTCGCCGTAGCGGACGGTGCCGTCGTGCAGGACGAAGCACCAGCAATTGTGGCGCGCGTCGTAGTATTTCTTCTTCATCTCGTCGATGCGCGCGCGGGCCTCCGCCTCGCTCTCCACAAGGAAAACGTGGCTGATGAAGCGCGAGCGCTTTTCTTCAAACTCGCTCTCCGCGCTCTCGTATGGGACAAGGTACTCTGTCATGGTTTCAATGTTCCTTTCAGCGGGTTTTCTCCCACTTTTCCTTCGTAAGGGCGTAAAAAAGCGTCGGCCGCAGCGCATCGTCCACAAGCGCCGGCCTTTCACAGGTCAGCTGATAAGAAAAGCCACACTTTTCGATCACGCGCTTTGACTTTTCATTGCCAGCATAGTGCGAACACCAGACCCGCTGTGCGCCTTTATCCTCAAAGCAGTACCTCAGCAGCTCTCGCACGGCTTCGGGGATAAGCCCCTGACCCCAGAGCGGGCGGCCGATCCAATAGCCGATTTCCGGCTCACTCCCGATTTCTGGCGCTTCCGTCGGAAACACGCCGATGGAGCCGACAGGCTCGTCTGGCCGTTCCTTCAAAATGACTGCAAACGTGTCCGGCTCCGAGAGGACGGTTCGGATGATCTCGCGGGAGTTCTCCACGCTCGTATGCGCCGGCCAGCCTGCGGCGGGGCCGACGAGCGGGTCGCTGGCGTAGCGATAGCAGCTCTCCGCGTCGCTCTCTTCCCATGGACGCAGGAGAAGGCGCTTCGTTTCGAGCGTCATTCCTCCCAGTCCTCCTTCGGCTCCTGATAGCCCTCGATATAGTCCTTGACCTGGCCGATGACGCGCGGCACACAGGTGGCGACAATGTCGATGGTCTCGCCATATTCGACGGATTCGACCTTCGCCTCGCGGTAGAGCATATCGAGAAGCCCGCCCTTGTCATAGGGCAGGTGGATCGTCACGCGGCGCGTGCCCTTGTCGAGGAGCTTGTCGATGCGCGCAAGCAGCTCATCCACGCCCTCGCCGGTCTTGGCGCTGATGTTGACGCTGTCCTCCCCGTGCGGGCGGATATCGCCGAAGTAGAGGTCGGACTTGTTGTAAACGCGCAGGCAGGGAATTTGCTGCGCGCCGAGCTCTTCGATGAGCTCGTCCACGATCTGCGCCTGCTCGAGCCAGTGCGGGTCGGAAATGTCGATGACGTGCAGAAGAAGATCGGCGTATTCGAGTTCCTCGAGCGTTGCCTTGAAGGCCTCGACCAGCTGGTGCGGCAGCTTGCGGATAAAGCCGACCGTGTCGGAGATCACGACATCCAGCGTGTCGGACACCGTGAGAAGGCGCGTCGTCGTGTCCAGCGTGTCAAACAGGCGGTTATTCGCGGGAATGCCCGCGCCGGTCAGCGCGTTCAAAAGCGTCGACTTGCCCGCATTCGTGTAGCCGACGATGGCGACGACGGGAATTTCATTCTTGCTGCGGCGGTCGCGCTGCGTGGCGCGCACGCGGCGCACCTCTTCAAGGTCCGCCTTCAGCTTGTCGATCTTTCTGTGGATGTGGCGGCGGTCGGTCTCAAGCTGCGTTTCGCCGGGGCCCTTCGAGCCGATGGGGCCCTTGCCCGACGTGCCCGCCTGACGTTCCAGATGCGTCCACATACCGATCAGGCGCGGCAGCAGGTACTGATACTGCGCAAGCTCGACCTGAAGCCGGCCCTCTTTTGTCTTCGCCCGCTGGGCGAAGATATCGAGAATGAGGCCGCTGCGGTCGAGCACCTGCACGCCGAATTCTTCGCACAGAACGCGCATCTGCGAGGGCGAGAGGTCATTGTCGAAGATGACCATTGTCGCCTCCTGCGACTTTACCAGCTCGCGGATCTCGTCCACCTTGCCCTCGCCGATGAATGTGTGCGGGTTCGGCGACGGCAGCGTTTGTAAAACCACGCCGACGCTGACGCCGCCCGCCGTTTCGACGAGCGCACCGAGCTCTTCAAGGCTCTCCTCGTCGGCATTCTCTTTTCGATCGAGCCGCGGCGACGAAAGGCCGACTAAAATCGCCCTGTCGCGCGGCGCGTTGTTCTCTTTCAATTCTTCCATAGATTCTCCTTATCGCGCCGAAATCGGCGCTGTACAAATCATTTTTATTATAGTGTATTTTCCGCCAAAAGAAAAGGCAAAAACGCTTTTCATTGACATTTCCGCCCCTTTCATGTGAAAATAGGGTGGACGCAACCTCAGGTTGACAAAAAGAAACGCCCGGTTGGTGGTGTTTTCTCCCGTTTTCCTGCTATGCTTTTCCTGCAAAGGCGCAGTGCACGGCGTCGAACGCAGCAACATTTCCCCAAGGAGGAACCTTTCATGGAACTATATGAAAAGCTCTACGAACTGCGCCGCGCGAGCGGCATGTCGCAGGAGGAGCTGGCGGAGAAGCTCGGTGTCTCGCGCCAAGCCGTCTCCAAATGGGAGAGCGGCGCCACGCAGCCTGAGCTTAGCAAGCTCATCGAACTCTCTAAGCTCTACTCCGTTTCCGTCGACGAGCTGCTCAGTCTGGAGCATGCCAAACCCGAGCAGGATGCCGCCGAATCGCCGGTTCAAAGCAACGCCGAAAAAGCTCCCGCGGAAAAGCTGAGCTTCCGCGATTTCTGCATACAGCACAAGAAGATCATCGGCGGTGCGGCCGTGGCGCTCGCCGCGCTCATCGCCGTCGGCGTGCATTACAACAACCGCATCAACACGCTCAGCACGCAAGTAAATGACCTTCGCAGCCAGCTCTACAACGTGCAGAATAACCTCTCGAACCAGATCGCAGGCATCAGCAGCAACGTCTCGGACATTCTGGAGCGCGAGTCGAGCCTGCTCTCGCAGTTCAGCTATGAGGTCACAAAGGTCGATCTTAAAAAGCAGGAGTGCACGCTCGCCTTCTCTCTGTTGCCGAAGACGATCGGCGAAAATACGGCTGTCTCTCTCCTTGTGACTGACCGCAGCAGCTCATCCTACACGAGCGACAGTCCGCCGACCCGCACCGCCGATCTTAAACAGGACAGCTTCGGCTATCTGCACGGCGAAGTGACTGTACCGCTGAGCGATGAGCTCAGCGTCAGTGTCAATTTCAAGACCCACGGCGAAACACAGTCAGAAGAGCTTGATACGATCTACAACCTTAAAACTCAGAATTCCCCTGTCCTCTACAGTTTTAATCCACCATTTTCCTATATGCGCCGAGACTCCGGTTCGCCGCTCACCTATCAACTTTCCTTTGAAAAGGGTGTGGATTACCGATTCGGCAGCTTTACCCTTGGCGTCTACGACGACCGCGACATCCGCACCATGCGGCTTGAATACACGCGCAACGGCAAGCTGATCTCAACTGTACCTCTCGAAGCTGTTCCTGTTTCATCTGTGGAAGAGGCCTACCCTGTCAACGACCTCAGTGATACCGCTGAGGCAACTGCAGCACGAGACCTTGGTACCTCGTACTTCATCCGCTATCCCATTGATGAGAATGCGCTTGACCTCTGCATCAGAATCACCGACTCTCCACTCATCTGCGAGATGATCGTCGAACTGTCCGACGGTGCCGTTCTGCGCGTCCGTCTTCTTCAGGTGCAAACCATTGCAGGCGGCAGCGACTATTATGAGGAGACAAATTATCTTGATCAGGCCCTTGAGCCGCTCCCCTTCATCGTCGAATATCCCGACGGGCAAAACTGAGCGTTCCAA
>ERZ1107006.1807-NODE-1807-length-17293-cov-7.483061_pt1 | contig 17293 bp, 13 predicted proteins | sample MGYA00403696_ERZ1107006 | MGnify/ENA primary metagenome ERZ1107006 (study PRJEB35170, sample SAMEA104062441) | human gut metagenome | biome: human gut; feature: human-associated habitat; material: faeces | place: Denmark | collected 2012-08-13 ...
GCTCATGGTCGATCATGAAGTCGATGAATTCGCCGGTTTCCGGGCTGATCTCGTGGTACATCTTCTGCGCGGTCTTGACCATGAACGCGTCGTCACCCGCAGGCTCAGCGTTGCCATCCGGAAATACCATCTTTTCGTCGTACCACATGACGTGATCAACGCCAAGGCGCTTGGCCTGCGCGTCATAGAGCTTCTTGCACAGCGGAACAAGAACGGTGCGTACCTGCTCGCGGAAAGACGCGACCTCTTTTTCGCCGTAATCCGTGCGTCCCTGCTCCAGATAACCGACAGGAATGTAATTTTCGTAGCCAAGATTTTTGCCCATCTGGTTGCGGATACGAATCAGCTCATCCCAAATCTGTTCCAGACGCGGCTCATTGTCCTCATAAAATTTGGAGTATGCCTTGACGGCAGCGGCGCGCATCGCGCGGTCAGGGTGTTCAAAGTATTTCTGCACGCCGTAAAGGTTCAGCTTCTTGCCGTCAAACGGAATCTCTGCCGTGGCCATGATTTTCTGATATTCATTGGTCAGGCGGCTCTCCTGCTGGCGCAGCGGAACGTTGGCCTCGCAATACAGCTTTTTCTGTAAGTCCATGGAGACAAAGTACTGCTTGCCAAGATCCCGCTCAATGTCCGCACGGAACGGGCTGGCCGCAATAGCCTCGCTGAGCGCAACCTCGTCGCCGCTGAGCGTGGGCAGCGTAGCCGCGCAGGCGGGCGGCAAAAACAGACTCTGTTTCTACTCTGTAATCGGAATCCTGTACACATTGCCGGCCATGCGTTTGTGGGGGCAGACGACTCTGTTCGTCCCTGCGCGCAGCAAAAAAGCGTCCCTCCCCCGGCCAGGAAAGGACGCTTTCTCTTTTTTACAGCGACTTCAGCAGCTTGACGCCCTCGTCGATGAGCAGCTCGGCAATGCCAGCCTTAAAGTTGGAGCTTCTGGCCTCATAGCCGCCCTCGTCGTACGCCTCTTTCATTGGGTAATAGCCCTCCGCGCCGTTCGTCAGGCAGCACGGCAGCGTCATGGCAAACGGCGAACCGTCTTTCAGCCCCCGGCCGATGCCCGTAAACGGTTCACCGGGGATGCCAAGGAACGCAACCGGTCCTACGCGTACGCCGCTCAGCGGCAGCGGGAACGTCTCCGGGCCGTCTTTCAGATGCTTCATCCGCAGCGCCTCGGCTACCGCCGTCGTCAGCTCCATGCCCGCAAACGGCAGCTCTGCATCGCGTCCGGCGTTGTGCAGCTCCACAATTTTCTCCGCGCGCGCGGCCTCCTCGGCTGTCGGCATATTCGACGGCGCGTTTACAATCCGCTCGGCAGCGCGGACGCAGTCCACATCGCAGAACTGCACCTTTTCATATACCTGCAAAACCGCACCCGCAATCACGCGCCCCATGTGCTTTGCGTGCGCATAGCCGCGGTCTGCGTCGTCAAAGCACGGATGCAGACCGTTTGCATCGCCGCCCACAGGGTGCACATTCACATGGTTCACGTCGCCCTGCGCGCCGTTAAAGAACATGCACCGCACGTTGTCCAGCGCCGCCTCGGTCGTCTCGCGCACAAAGCGCGGGAAGTCCGCCGAAATCTCGTCGCCGCCCACCACGTCCGGGTGTACGCCAAAGTTGGCAATTACAATATCCGGCGCGCACTTGCGCACAAAGCGCAGCACGTTCACCCGCTCGTCTACATCGCCGATCGGCGCAACGATATCGGGGTTATTCACGCCGGGATTTGTGCGGATTGAGCCATCCTTCATCCGGAAGCGGCGCACAAATGCGATATGCGGCGCACAGCCCACGGCGTAGCCCATCTTCGCATCCGTCATGTCGCGCACTGCCATCACCGCACAGTCGCACAGCTTGCGTCCCAGATAGTCGCCATATTCCTTTTCGCCGTACTTGTTTTCGTCCAGCTCGCTCTTGCCAACCAGCGGCCCTGTGTGCGTGTGCGAGCAGGCGATAAACACTGCCTCCGCCTTGACGCCGGTTCGTTCGGCGATGGCCGCGCGATAGGCGTGCATCGTCTCCTTGTCGATCATCAGATTGTCCAGCGCAATCAAAATCGCCTGATCGTCGCCGCAGCGAAGCGCCAGCGCCGAAGCCTCCAGCGCGTCAAGAATGCCGGACGCAAAGCGCTCGACAAAATAACCCGAAATTTCAATGCCAAGCGGCGGGGTAACGTCTACGCGTGCAAAGCCAGCCTGTAAATTTGCCATTTCTGTTTCCTCCTGTATCTGCAAAAGCTGCCGCAGCCGTTGGCTGCGGCAGCTTGCCGGTTTTATACAGCTTCTGCTGTTTTACTTTTTCAGATGCGCGTTGTGCACTGTGGTGAACGCGTCGATGACTCTCTGGATGTGCTCCTTTTCCCACGTGGGATGCAGGAACAGGTTCACCGTGCGGGCACGCAGGCTCTTTGCCACCGGGCATACAACGCCCTCATACGTCAGACCCTCGCGGGTGTACTCCTTGGAGCAGAACGGGAACTTATGCGAGCCAAAGCCGCCGAGCTCCTTATATGCCTTTTCCTCGTATGCTTCCGGCCATTGAATGCCGTAGCAGGGAATGCCCATGCCAGCCATTTCCTTAAGGAACGCGGGCGCGTCGATGTCCAGCTTGTCCAGATCCAGAATGATCGGGAACCACCAGTAAGCGCACTGACGCTCCTCGGTGTCAACCGGCAGCGACTTGACGCCCTCGAGCTTGCCCAGCGCCTCGCGGTACATCTTGGCGTACTCAAAGCGGCGCGGCAGATTCCACGTTTCCAGACGCGCCAGCTCGTTGATGCCGACGATGGACTGCATCTCGGTCATACGGAAGTTGAAACCCACACGGTTGTGGATATAGGGCAGCTTCTCCTCCAGCGCCAGCATATTCATTCTGGCCTTGACGTCATAGCCGTGGTCACGGAACGAACGTGCCTCCCAGCCGCGATCCTCGTCGTTGGTGACGACCATGCCGCCCTCGCCGCCGGTGGTGAAGTGCTTGGACTGTGCAAACGAGAAGCAGCCCACGTCGCCGATCGTGCCGACGGACTTGCCCTTATACTTGCCGCCGATGGCCTGCGCGCAGTCCTCGATAACGTACAGGTTATGCTTGCGGGCAATGGCCATGATGCGATCCATGTCACACACAACGCCATACAGATGGACAATGACAATGCCCTTGGTGCGCTCGGTGATCTTGCTTTCGATGTCATCAGGGTCGATGGTGTGGCTCTCATCCACGTCGCAGAAGATGGGCACCGCACCCGCCTGCACCACCGCGAACGAGGACGCGATGAACGAGTAGGACGGCACGATCACCTCATCGCCAGGGCCGATGCCCAGCGTTGCGATGCCGATGTGCAGCGCAGCCGTGCCGTTGGTGCAGGAAATTGCCATCTTTGCGCCGCACCACTTGGCGAACTTGTCCTCAAATTCCATGCCCTTATGGCCGGTCCAGTAGCAGACCGCGCCGGTGTCGAGTGCTTCGGCGATTTCCGCCTTGCTCTTCGGGTCAAACTGCGGCCAGCCGGGGAAGCCCAGCTCGGCAACGCCAGCGCCATTCATGACAATTTCTTTTTTCTCGCTCATGTTAAAACCTCATTTCTTCAAGTGTAAAACAGTTGCAAATTTACGAACGTTGGCCGCTTACACGCCTCTTTGCATCTCGTCAACAGACTCGAGAATCGCGTCGGCCATATAGTCCAGCTGCTCCGGCGTCAGGCCGTAGACCGGGAAGTGCGTAAAGCGGTGGTTGAATACCTCCTCGCACACCGGGCAGCTCTCAGCGATTGCCTTTTCGTCATAGCCATACTCACGCAGGATTTCGAACTTATACAGCGGGCCAAAGTGAGGAATCTGCGTGACGCCCTTTGCGTCCATCTTTTTCTTGAACAGCTGAATATCGCCGCCCGCCTTTTCGGGGATGATCTGAAGCTGATACAGATGGAACGTGGGTTTGATTTCGTCATTGCCCAGATCCTGCGGGATCAGAGCGTCGCAGGCGGAAAGGCGCTTTGTCAGATATTCGGACGCGCGGCGGCGCGCTTCGATAATCTGGTCGATTCGGGCAATCTGGAGCTGCAAGCCCAGACCCTGAATCTCGGTGGTGGAGAAGTTGGTTGCGACGAACGGGCCGTTCTTGCCGCGGATGGCGGTGACGTCATACAGCCAGTTCGGGATATGCTTGCTGAAATCCGTGCCAAGGAAGCGCGCGCGGCGCATCTCGGGCAGGAATTCTGTCACGTTGGAACACAGGATGCCGCCCTCGCCAAAGGAGGTGATGTTCTTGACCTCGTGGAACGAGAACGAGCCAAAATCGCCGATTGTGCCGAGCTTGCGGTGCTTATACTCGCCGCCAAAGGCGTGCGCCGCGTCCTCAAGGACGACAATATCGTGCTGCTTGGCCAGCGCCATGATCGGATCCATATCGACTGGATAGCCGCCAATGTGGACGGGGATGATCATCTTCGTCTTGTCGGTGATCTTTTTCTCCACGTCCTTGGGATCCATATTCAGCGTCAGCGGATCGACATCCGCAAACACCAGCTTGCAGCCGATGGAAAGCGGATACGCCATGGTTGCGGCAAACGTGATGGCCGGAACGATAACCTCGTCTCCTGGCTTCAGTCCAGTATACTTGCAGGCAATCTCAAAGCCCGCTGTGCAGTTGGTCAAAAATGTAGAGCCAGTGGTGTGCAGATATTCGTCGCACATATTCTCGGCCTTGCCAACCTCCACGTCCAGCGACAGCTTTGCCGGGGGCGCGGAAACCTTGTCCAGCGCGAGAACGTCCTTCTCAACCGTTTTCAGCGCCTCGTCGTAGGCCTCGCCCTTGCCTTTCATCATAAACCGGATGATGGTCATCAAATCCTGCGCGTTATAGTTTTCGCCGACCGCAGCCCACGGGACTTTGGTTTCGCCGGTGTTATACCGGAAATCCGATGCTTTCTTCTCCATTTAAAATTGACTCCTTTCAGAATATCAGTTTGTTGACAGACGGACATTCTGAAGCAGTTACGGATCGCGGCAGCAATTGAACAAGCCGACCGCAACATCGAGTGGTCTGTTCATAGTTTACCTCTTCGCGTCATTGACGCTACCGTTATGGAATCAGTTTCTTTTTATCTTCCCGCGCCGCAGGCGGCGCGGGAAGCATGATTGTGGAATTTTCTTTGAATTACAGATCAACAACGCACTTGTTGTCGTTGGAACGGTAGGCCGCCTCCATAACGCGCTGCACCTGCACCGCATCAGACGCCGGAACCTCCAGCGGAAGATTGTTCAGGATCGAATTGCCGAACGACTCAATCTCGCGCGTGTACATATTGCCGAACTCCACGTCCAGCTGCTCGCCCTTGACGTCCTTGGTGTCCTGCTGTGCGTCATAGCCGCCAACCTCGCCGCAGAACATCGCGTCCAGCGTACCGCCGTCGATCTGGCCGATGATGTTTTCGCCAACCAGATGACCCTGATCGCCGAAGAACTCAAGACGCCACTTGGAGGCTTCGTCGGGGATATTGAAGTTGGACTGCACCACGCATTCGCAGCCGTTTTCCAGCCGCATCAGAACCGTAGACGTGTCCTCCACCTCATAGTGGAACGTCAGCGTGTCGTGGAACGCCGCAACCTGCTTGACCTTTGAGCCGGTGACATACTGCATCAGGTCGATGCAGTGCACGCCCATGTCCATCATTGCGCCGCCGCCGCCGTTTTTCTTGCTCTGACGCCAGTTGCCGGGCATATCGGGATACCAGCAGGTGAACTGCGAGAAGCCCGAAACCGGACGGCCGATCTTGCCGTCGGCAATGGCCTGTTTCATAGCCATGACGTATGCGCCAAAGCGCATCATCAGACCTGCCGCAATCTTGACGCCCTTGCTCTCACAGTAGTCAACGACCTTCTGCCCCTCTTCCGAGGTCATGGCCAGCGGCTTTTCAATCAGAATATGCTTGCCAGCGTCGGCGGCCATCATGGCCTGCTTGGCGTGCAGCACAACGGGGGACGCGATATAAACCGCGTCAATCTCGGGATCGGCCAGCAGCGCAGCCTCGCTGTCATACGCACGCTTGCAGCCCCACTTGGCGCGGGACTTTTCCGCCAGCTCCATATTGATCTCCATTACAGCAATCAGCTCGGCGTTATTCGCCAGCATCATTCCGGGAATCGTTCTGCGGTCTGCAATGCCGCCCGCGCCGATAACGCCCCAACGAAGCTTTTTCATAGCAATTGTCTCCTTTTATGATTCTAAAACGCAGAATTTTTGCGATTATTTCCAAGCTTACACGTTTTTTGCCGGCTGTGCCGGCGGGATATGCCTTGTCCGGCTGTGCCGGAGCATCGCCGCTGCTGCCAGACGGCGGTTCGTTTTGTCCTGCTCCTATCTTACGACGGATGCTTTCAATTTTCTATGTGATTTTGTGTAACGATTTACGTCTAATAATTTTTCCGCAGAAAGGAACACGAATTTCAAAAACGCGGTTTTCTCTCTGCGGGCATCGGCGCAATGCGCCTGCGGATGCAGGGGGCTTGCGCCCCCTGCGATTACGCGGTTTACGGAATTTGCCGGAGATTAGTCGAAGCTCCAGAATTTCTCAACGTTGGTGCCGTCAACAACGAACAGGTCGATGTTGGTCTTGGTGGGAACGTCCTTGCCCTCGAAGTAGCTGATTGCGCCTTCGTAGATGAACTGTGCCAGAACCCAAGCGTCAACGTTCAGGCAAGCCTGATAGTTCACGTCATTGTCATGCAGCTTGCCGAACGGCTCTGCACCGTAAGCGCCCATGGAGAAGACCTTGACGTCGGTGTTGCCAACAGCCTGCAGCGCTGCAACTGCGCCCATCGCGCCGTTGTCAACGTCGGAGATGATGTAGTCATACGGCTCGACGATGGCGGAGATTGCGTTGTATGCAGTCTCGCGGTTGCCCTGAGAGTCGTACTTGTTCAGGATTTCGATTTCGCAGCCGTCTGCATTGGCAGCGTCGATAACCTCATGCAGGCCAACAAAGCGCTCCTGGCAGTGCGTGGAAACAGCGTTGGTCAGCTCAACCACACGGCACTTGCCGCCGTTGTTTTCCTTAACATAGTTGACGAAGTACTCGCCAACCAGCGTGCCGGTTGCTTTCTGATCCCAGGTGACGGTGGTGACAGCCTTTTCCTCGCCGTCGGTCCAGTAGCCGTCGTAGATGATGACGGGAATGCCGGCCTCAACCGCATTCGTCAACGCAATGCCGGAGCCGTCGGGGGTGATGGGGTCAACCATGATGATGTCAACGTTGTTGGAAATCATGTTCTCGATCTGCTTGGTCTGGGTCTCGTCGTTCAGGTCGCCGTCCTCGCAGACGATGTCAGCGCCGTAGTATGCGCCGAGTGCTTCCAGAGCCTGTGCCAGAGCTGCGCACCATTCGTCGCCCTTGTAGCAGATGGAGCAGCCGATCTTCTTGCCTTCCAGCGCGGTGGTGTCCTGCAGGACAACAGCGGCGGGAATGCCGAGCTCAGCAGCCTTGCCCTCGGTTGCGATTACGTCGGTCTTGACAGCGCCTTCAGCAGCGGGCGTTTCTTCAGCCGGGGTCTCTTCAGCGGGTGTTTCTGCTGCGGGCGTCTCCGCAGCGGGCGTCTCGGTCTTGGTGTCGGCCGCAGGGGGCTCCGTCTTGGCTGCGCAGGCAACCAGGCCCAGAACCATGACCATTGCAAGAAGCATCGCGATCAGTTTCTTCATTTTGTAATTCCTCCTTAAATTTTATCTAACAGGCTGCGCCTGATTAGACCGTTGTTTGGATCATCAGCTGCAAAGCGCCATGATCTTTGCCTGTGTAGCTTCGGCCGCGTTCAGCTCGCCCATCTTGTGACCCTCATGCATAACCATGATGCGGTCGCACATGCCGAGCAGCTCAGGCATTTCGGACGAGATCATGATGATGGTCTTGCCCTCCTTTGCCATCCGGTTGATCAGACGGTAAATTTCTGCCTTTGCGCCAACGTCGATGCCGCGCGTGGGCTCGTCAAGGAACAGGATCTCCGAGTTCTGGAACAGCCACTTTGCGATAACCACTTTCTGCTGGTTGCCGCCGGAGAGATACTGTACCTCGGTCTCCATGCTCGGCGTGACAACGTGCAGCTTGTCGGCGTATTCCTTGCTCAGCTTTTCCTCAAGCGAGCTGCTGATCACACCGGCGCGCAGTACGCGCTTCATGTTGACCAGCGTGGTGTTCCGCTTGACCGACATAATCTGGACAAGACCCTGGAGCTTGCGATCCTCTGGGATCAGGCCAAGACCGTCACGGATGGCGTCGGCAAACGTACGATAGTGAACTTTCTTTCCGCGGACATAGACCTCGCCGGATTCCGGCTTGTCAATGCCGAGGATGGCGCGGGCAAGCTCGGTGCGGCCAGCGCCGACCAGACCCGAAATGCCAAATACCTCGCCGGACTTGACCTCAAAGCTGATGTCCTGCAAAATGCCGCGGCTGAGATTTTTGACCTCCAGAATCGTTCCGCCGACGTTGCCAACCTCTTTCGGATACTCCTGACCCATCTCACGGCCGACCATCATGTTGATCAGGCCCTGACGGTCAACGGAAGCGACCGGAATCGTGTCGATGTGACAGCCGTCGCGCAGGACGCTGACGTTGCTGCACAGGCCGAAGATTTCGTCCAGACGGTGCGAGATATAGATGATGGTGATGCCCTCGTCGCGCAGCTGCTTGACAATGCGGAACATAACCTCCAGCTCGCGGTCGGTCAAAACGGCCGACGGCTCATCCATGATCAGGATGCGGGAATTATTGTTAATGGCGTGCATGATCTCGACGATCTGCTTTTTCGCGACGGTCAGAGACGAGACCTGCGCGTTGATGTCGATGTCCATGCCGAGATCTTCAACGATCTCCCGCGCGCGGCGGCGCATGCCCTTCCAGTCAACCAGACCGTTTTTCAGCTGGACGTTGCCAAGGAACATATTTTCCGCAACGCTCAGCGGCTCGGCCAGCTTGATTTCCTGATGGACAACGCTGATGCCGGCACGGCGTGCCTCGATGGGGCTGTTAAAGCGGCAGGGCTTGCCGTCCAGAATGATTTCGCCCTTATTCGGCTGGTAGATACCGGCCAGAACCTTAATCAGGGTGGACTTGCCTGCGCCGTTCTCGCCGACCAGACCGTGGATGGTGCCGCGCTCAATGTTGATGGTGACGTCATCCAGCGCCTTGACGCCGGGGAACTCTTTTGTGATATTCTTTAATGTTAAGATGTAGTTGTTATCCATTGTTCACCCAACCTTTCTGTGATACTTCGGTCAGGTCAATCAGGACTTCTTCTTGTTGCTGGCAACGTCAAGCGTGACGGCAAGCACAAGGACAACGCCCTTCAGAACGTCCTGCACGAACGGATCGACGCCCATCTGGGAGAAGCCGTTGAACAGCGTGTTCAGGAAGATGCAGCCGAACATCGTGCCGATGACGCGGCCCTTGCCGCCGGCCAGCGAAACGCCGCCGATGATCGAGCCGATAACGGCGTCAAATTCATAGTTCTGTCCGTTGGTGACGGCGACAGAGTTGAGTCGGGACATCAGGACGAGACCGCCGAACGTAGCCAGAACGCTGCCCAGCAGGAACGTGCCGAACTGATAGGCCTTGACGTTGATGCCGGAGAAGAATGCCGCTTCACGCGAGCCGCCGACGGCGTAGAGGTTACGGCCGACGCGGGTCTTGGAAGTGACAAACTGCGCAATTGCGTAGACGATGATCATCAGCAGCACGCAGACCGGGAATACGCCGCCGAAGATATAGCCGCGGCCAAGGAACGAGATACTATCGGGCATGTTGGCAATCGGCACAGCCTGCGTCAGCAGCTTTGCAAGGCCGTAGCAGATGTACTGCGTGCCAAGCGTTGCGATCATCGCGGGAACGCCGACATAAGAGACCATGAAGCCGTTGACTGCGCCGACGGCAAGGCCGATGGCGAACATGATCAGGATGGCAAGGCCGGTGGACATACCGACGTTTTTCATCAGGATGGCACCCACGCAGCTGGTGAGACAGACCATACGGCCAAGGGAAAGGTCAAAATTGCCGGTCAGCAGCATGATCGACTGGCCAAGGGCAACGATGGCGACGGTAGAGCTTTGCAGAAGAATGTTTTTCCAGTTGCTCCAGGTCAGGAAGTACTGTGCGCCAAACTTTACATACGAAATGATAGAGAATACGACAATCAGGATGGCGATGCCGACAAGGCTCATCCAGTCCTTAACCAGTGCGCCGACGCTCTTTTTGCTGTTTAACGTGGTTGCTTTTGTGCTCATTTGATTCATTCCTCCTAGTTTTTTCGCTCTTACGAGCTACGGCGCTCACGCAGCCGGTTACGGAAGCAGGTGCTTGGTGCTGTGACGGGGGTAGACGTTATAGGGTCGGAAGCCCTCGGCGTAGGCAACGCCGCACTGATATCCGCGATATCTTGAGCAGGTACGGATCATATCCACAAAGTCGATGCCGTCATGGTCAAGCATCCACTTGATCTGCGACTCATGCATCTCAAGCGCTTTCAGCTTCATCTCAATCTGGCCGGTAATATCGACATAGTGGGTGGGGTTGAAGTCCACGCCTGCCAGGCTATCCATAAAGAACGTTGGAATCATGCTCTCAAAGGCCGGGTAGTTGACCGAGCGGTGCGGCAGACCCGACATAAATGCGCCATTGGTGGCCAGATGGCTGGTCTCCACATGATCCTGCATATAATCCACGTCGTTGTGCGTGATGATAACGTCGGGACGCGCATAGCGAACCACGTCGGCCACGGCGTCAATCTGCGCCTGATCGTGGCGGTTCACCTGCATATCCGAAACGTTAATGTTGAAAACTTCTTTGGCACCGATAAACTTGCCGGCATTTTCCGCTTCCTTTTCACGGATCTTGCCCAAAGGGCCGGGTTCAATAATGACATGACCCTGATCACCGTTTGCAACATGGCACATATACACATCTGCGCCCTGCTCTACATATTTGCGGAGTGTACCCGAGCAGGCGATCTCCAGATCGTCGGGGTGGCAGCCAATCGCCAGAACTCTCATGTTTTTCACCTCTTGCTGAAATTAAGGGGGCGCGTGCGGCCGATTGTCTTGGCGGCACGGCCATGCGGCAGAATAAATACGCCGTGAGTCTTATTGCCTTGCATCCATAATAGACCGAAGTGCGGTCTTTTGTCAACACAATTTCTAAATAATCTTTACGAATGTTGTAATAATGGTGAATTATTCACAACTCAGCCACCGTGATTTTGGTCGATGTTGCCACTCGTTTTGCGGTTTTGCGCCCCATTCTTTCAACTCTTTTTAAAAATAATCGACGGTAAATTTAGACGCTTTTCCATAAAATTTGCCCGCGGGCATGCGTTTTTTGCGCATGCCCGCGGGCTTTTGTTCGTTTATGTTCGCTTTTGTCCGTCATTCGCGAACTTTGCCATCTCTCAGGCCAGCAGACCGCCTGCGGCCTCAATTTCTTTCTTGACCAGCCGCACCGAGGCAATGGCCTCCTCCAGCGGCGCAACCGACAGATCGTTTTTGCCCTGCAATCCCTCAACAAAGTATTTCAGCTCGTTATAATACCCGCCGAGCGACGAAATATTGCCGCCGATGCGGTTGTCGCCGGTATATTGCGCGGCAAGCTCCGGATGGAACGCATCGCCGTCGTTCGGATACACGGTCAGACCGTTTGCATCGTTTGTGATGGTCGCCTTTTCCAGCTTGACGCGGAACGTGGCCGAGAACGGGAACGACGCAGGATAGTTCCACGCGGCCTCGACGCTGACTGCCACGTCCCTGCCATAGTTGTAGATAGCAAAAATCTGCTCAATCAGTCCGTCGCTGTCACGATAGCCGCCCGCCTGAATGCGGTCTGGCTCGCCCAGCAGATAGCGCACAAAGTCCACGTCGTGCACGTGCATATCCACGGCCACGCCGCCCGACTGCGCCGGCGTGTGCAGCCAGTTGCGGCTTGCCCAGCCGGGGCGCGACGAAACGCGCTGGAATACACCCGAAAGCACGCGGCCATACGTTCCCGCGTCCACGGTCTTTTTCAGCCATGCGTACTCGTCCCACAGACGGATGACCTGACCGACCATCACCTTGCGTCCGGTACGCTTTTTCGTCTCCAGCAGCGCCTGCATATCCTCCTCCGTCAGACAGACGGGCTTTTCGCAGAACACATCGCGCCCCTTTTCCATCGCCGCGCACGCGTGCGCCGTGTGCAGATACGTTGGCAGGCAGATATCCACCACGTCAACGTCCGCCTGTTCAATCAGCGCCATACCCGATTCATACGTCTGCGCATCGGTCTGCTCTTTCATCTGTGCCAGAAATTCCGGCCGGTCATCGGCAATCGCCGTCACCTTGACGCCAAGCTCCGCCAGCGCCGCATAGCACGCCGCGTGCATCCCGCCCATAAAGCCGCAGCCAATCAGTCCTACTCGAATCATGTTCGTTCCTCCTGTCTGTCCGTTTTTAAAATTTCTTTTCCAGAATGCGCCCCATTGAGGCCGCCGTGTTGTAAATAATCTGGTCAGAGGCGTGGCCATAGGCCGGGATCATCTCGCCCGTCGCCCAGCCGTCATAGCCGATGTCTTCAAACGCCTGCATCACCGCCGGCCAGTCCACATCGCCCGCCAGAATGTCCACGAACGAATTGAGTCCGCCCGGATTGCGGCGGAAGTCCTTGAAGTGCACCTTTTTGATGCGCTTGCCCAAAATCCGAATCCACTGCTCGGGATAGCCCGCGTAGACCACGTTGCCCACGTCAAAGTACGAGCCGATCCACTCGCTTCCGATCTCGTCGATAAACGCGCGCATCTCCAGCGGAGAGAGCAGGAACTTGTTCCATACGTTCTCCACGCCGATGTGAATCTGGTGCTCCGCCGCCACCGGCGCAAGGCGCTTCATCTCGGCCACCGCGCGCTGCCAGCACACATCATACGCCACAACCGGCCGCTCCGGCACAAATTCCACCGAAACGCTGCCCGGCACGATCAAAACTGTGTCCGCGCCCAGCGCCTTTGCCGTTTTGATCTCGCAGACTGCCGCCTGATGCGCCTTTTCCCGCTCCTCCGGATCGTCCGAAGTAAACGAATACGCCCAGTACAGACTGCTTGCCACACTCGGCAGCGCAATGCCGATTTCCTCCGCCGCGCGGCGGATCTCGGCCAGCTTTTCGGGCGCAGTCTCCATCGTCACGTCGCCCTCTGCATCCAGCGTCAGCTCAATGCCGTCGAAGCCCGCATCCTTTGCTAGCCTCATCGCCTCAAACACGTTTTTCCCGCTGAAAGACCAATAGCTGATTGATTTTTTCATCTGTGCATTTTCCTTTCCGTATTTACTTTCGTTCGGATTCCGCTTATAATTCCATTATAAGCTCGAATTTTGGCCTGACAATATAAAATCCGGTGCAAAATTTATAAAATCAGCTACAGAGGATGTCTGCCGCCATGAAAATGGAATACACACCCATCCCGCTTGTCACGGTTTTTGACGTGGATGCCATCGTGAATATCTCGTATTACAAGCTGGAAAACGGCTATGTTTTCTCCGGCGAGTCGCACTTTTTCTGGGAGTTTATCTATGTTGACCGCGGCAGCATCGTTGTCACTGCCGGGGCGGACAAGTATTTTCTAAAGGCCGGCGAGCTGGCGTTTCACTGCCCGTATGAGTTTCATTCGTTCCAGTCGGTCGGCGCAAGTGACGTGATGGTGGTGGCGTTCTGCTGCGAAAGCGAAGCCATGCACCGGCTGGAAAAAAAGGTTCTGCTGCTGCACCAGCGCGAGAAGCAGTGCCTCAAGCCGCTGATGGACGAGGCGCAGCAGGCGTATCAGTATTTTGAAAACGATCCCGCGCTGGTCAATCTGCGTAAAAAGCCCACCGCCCCGTGGGGCAGCGACCAGCTGATCAAGCTCTATCTGGAGCAGCTGTTCATCTGCATCTGCCGCCGCGACGACAATGTCCGCTTTTCCCAGCGCGCCATCACATCCACGCAGTTTCACCAGCATCTGCTGCTGGCGCAGCAGGCGCGCGACTATCTTGCCGCGCACTATTCCGAGTCCATCACGCTTCCATCGCTGGCCGCGGTGCTCGGCATAAGCGTCTCACAGCTCAAGCGCGTGTTCCACGAGCAGATCGGCCAGAGCATGGTGCGCTATCTCACGGCGCTGCGCATCGGCGAGGCAAAGCGTCTGATCCGCGAGGGAAACCTCACGTTCACACAGATCGCCGAGCGCATCGGCATTGAGAGCATCTACTATTTCTCCAATCTTTTTAAAAAGCAAACGGGCATGAGCCCCACGGAATACGAAAAAACACTCAAGGAATAAAGGAGCATCTAAAATGCGAAGCTATGTTCTGAAAAAGGTCACATCCGCCCCCGATTGGGACACAATTGACGCACTTCCGATTGACAACCTCCAGTGGACAAATCCCCCGGTCGATATCCGTGCACAGGGGCAGCTCTGCTGGGACGAAGCGGCGATCTATGTTCGCCTGCGCGCGTGGGAAACAGAAATCCGCGCCGAGCACAGCGGACTTTTGCAGTCGGTCTGCGAGGACAGCTGTCTGGAATTTTTCCTCCGTCCCACCGACGATCTGCGCTATTTCAACTTCGAATTTAACCCAAATTGTGCGTTATATCTCGGATATGGCACAAATGTGACGGAATTGACGCGTCTGATTGTTGCCGACGAGCCCGCGCTGTTCCAGCCAAAGGCCGCGCGCCTGTCCGATGGCTGGGAGATCACCTACCGTGTGCCGTTTGCGTTTATCCGCCGGTTTTTCCCGGACTTTACACCGTGCGAGGGGCTGGCCATGTACGGCAACTGCTATAAGTGCGGCGATCTGACCGTGCGACAGCACTACCTGTCGTGGAATCCCATGCGCTGTGACACGCCGCAGTTCCACCGGCCGCAGGATTTTGGCCGCCTGATTCTGGGCGATTGACCGGATTCTGTGAAAAATCCACAAATTTCATTTCTAAAATCTATTTAAAAATACCCCCTGTCCCGAATTGACACCCGAAAAGCCGCGTGGTATGATGAACTTACAGAATACCTGCGGCTTTCGCCGCGCAATTTAAGGAGGTTTTCTATTATGAACATGGTCGATACCCTCAAGGGTTCCTATTTTTCCGAAGTTCTGCCCGAGGGCTGGGACATTTCCAAGATTTATGACTGCGTCTCCAACGATCCATCTTCCGTCGGCGAGCGCCAGAGCTTCTGGAACGATGGCTTCCGTCCCGTCGAGTGCACGAACCTTGAAGAGTTCGGCGCATACATGGGTCACGAAATTGCCATGCAGATCAGGCTCACCAAGGAAGAGGGCAGAAAGCTGATTCTCATCCTGCCGGTTGGCCCGATGGGCATGTACAAGTGGGCGGTCTATTTCCTGAAAGAGTGGAATGTGGACTGCAAGCACGTCTACGGCTTCAACATGGACGAGTGGGCTGACGCCGAGGGCAACACGCTGCCCGCATCCGACCCCGCCGCGTTCCAGAACGCCATGACCGGCGCGTTCTACGGCCCGCTCGGCGAGCTGACTGTCCCCGAAAATCAGCGCAACTTTGCAACCAAGGAAAATCTGCCCACCTATCCGGAGAAAATCCGCAAGCTGAAGGCTGAGGGTGCAAAGCAGGTTCTGGTCTACGGCATCGGCCGTATGTGCCATATTGCATTCTGGGAGCCGCACTTTGCCAAGGACTACGCCTCCTATGAGGACTGGAAAGCAGCCGAGTACCGCGTCGGCGCGCGTCTGCATCCGTTCACCATCGAGCAGAACGCCATCACGTCGTTCCGCTCCAGCTGGCCGCTGATTCCGTGCTATGCCAACACCATCGGCCCGTGGATCATCTTCAACTCCGACTACGCCATCGGCGGCGCAGACGGCGTTCTGTCCCGCGGTATGCAGTGGCAGGGCATGAGCTTCTGGATGACGCTGCGCTATGGCCCGTGCCAGTACGTCACGTCCAGCAACATTCCCACCATGCCCGGTAAGCTGTTCTATATGAAAGAGCTGGCCGGCCCCCTGTGCGCCGATACCAACTGATTCAGGTAAACAATGCCCGCGCCGCCCGAGGGGCGGCGCGGATTTTTTGTATAAAGAAAAAACAGCCGGATATGGTCCGGCTGTTTTACATAATATCGGGTTTTCGGCAAAAGCTATCCTGACTTGAATGGAAGGCAGGGATCTGTAAATGAAGGGCTTTGCGATGCTGGAGATCGGGAAGGTCGGATGGGTGGAGAAGCCGAAGCCGGTCTGCGGGCCGATGGACGCGGTCTGCCGGCCGCTGGCTGCGGCGGTCTGCACCTCAGATGTGCATACGGTCTGGGAGGGTGCCGTCGGCGAGCGGCACGATATGATCCTGGGACACGAGTGCTGCGCGGAGGTCGTTTCCGTGGGCGAGCTCGTGCGGGATTTCCAACCCGGCGACCGGGTACTGGTGCCCGCCATCACGCCGGACTGGAGCTCACTGGAGGCGCAGGCCGGGTTTGCCATGCACTCCGGCGGGATGCTGGCGGGCTGGAAGTTCTCCAACATCAAAAACGGTGTGTTTTCTGAGTTTTTCCACGTCAACGATGCGGATGGGAATCTCGCGCATCTGCCGGAGGGGATGGACATCATAACCCAGTGAATCGCGGGCGTGTGGTGCTGCGCGACCATCTCCGGGTCGAGCACCTCGTTTTTCATATAATGCTGAACCGCCGCCGTGCCGCCCCCGACAATCGCCGCGCAGAGCGCCGTGCAGAGCATCGCGCGCCCCGGCTTCATCTCCAGCAGCCAGACGATCACGGCCGCCATCAGCGCGATGAGCACCGTCATTTTGATCTGGCAGCCGATCAGCACCACCGCGCCGCAGGCGGCGGACAGCGCGAGCTGCGCCCCCCGGCTTTGCGCATCCTTGATGCGAAGCGCCAGATCCAGCGCCACCATGATGAACGGCACGGAGAACGTATCCGTATACAGCACGGCGGCGGCGACGTACATCGGCAGGCAGCAGGCCAGCATCAGCAGCGTCATCAGTTCGCCCTTCGCGCCGGAGAGGCGACGGGCGATGCGCAGCGTCGCGCGCGTGCTGAAGACATACAGCACCGCCTGCACCAGCACCAGCGGGTAGAACGTCTGCGTCACGCCGAGGGCAAAGATCAGCTTGTAAAAGGCGGTCAGCATCAGCGTGAAGCCCCACTGGTTGGAAAAGCGGCTCAGATAGAGGTAAAAATACGGGTAGTTATCAAAATTGCCGTCCGTGGCCAGCATCTGCGAGCTCTTGTAGAGCATGAAATTGTCGCCGCTGGGC
>ERZ1107006.1811-NODE-1811-length-17283-cov-13.668563_pt1 | contig 17283 bp, 16 predicted proteins | sample MGYA00403696_ERZ1107006 | MGnify/ENA primary metagenome ERZ1107006 (study PRJEB35170, sample SAMEA104062441) | human gut metagenome | biome: human gut; feature: human-associated habitat; material: faeces | place: Denmark | collected 2012-08-13 ...
AAGTGCAATCTTGTCGGCGGCGGCAAGGTTTTTTTATGGCAAAAACAAAAAATTACGGAATACAGGAAAGAATAGAGGCTGTCATCGCTCGTTATCGCAGCGAAGCTTCTTTTGTTCCCGTTGTTTCGGATAATATCGTTCTTTTTCCCGGGCTTTGCGACGTGCACGTTCATCTCAGAGAGCCGGGCTTTTTTTATAAAGAAACCGTCGCAACGGGCACCGCGGCGGCGGCGCACGGCGGTTATACGGCGGTGTGCTCCATGCCGAATCTCAATCCCGTGCCGGACAGCGTTCCGCATCTTGAAGAAGAGCTTCGCCCGATACGGCATACCGCCGCAATCTGCGTTTACCCGTACGGCGCGGTTACAGTGGGCGAAAAAGGCGAAAAATTATCGGATATAGAAGCTCTCGCTCCGTTTGTATGCGGCTTTTCGGATGACGGAAAGGGCGTTCAGTCCGAAGAAACGATGCGCGAAGCGATGATCAGAATCAAAGCGACGGGCAAAGTGCTTGCCGCGCACTGCGAGGACGAATCGCTGCTGCACGGCGGCTGCATCCGTGCGGGAAAATACGCGCGGGAACACGGGCATAAGGGCATCGATCCCGCCAGCGAATATATGCAGGTGCGGCGCGATTTGCAGTGCTACGCGCGCATGCTGAATCTGGTAGCCTCTTATGAGGCGGGCATCGACCACAACCTCGACTACCAGATACGTTCGGTGTTCACTTTCATCGTCAAGATGAAGGATATGACCGACATGAAGCGGGAGCTGTTCGCCTTTTTCCGCAAGCTCAACAACCTGGCCACTTTGGAGCTGAAGAAGGAGTTCCAGGTGTTGTACGAACGGTTGAAACCCTATGAAAACCATCCTTACGAGCGCCGCACGTTCTACTATTTCGACCTCATCTCGTGGCTTAAGAGCAAGATAACCGGCCGCAACTTCGGCGATATCGTCCGTGAACGGTTCGATGAGCTGGTGGCCGGGGAACGGAAGCGGGCCGCCGCATCTTCCCGGTCTTAGGTAAAGTTCGGGATAAGCGCTATCTTTGCGGTATGGCATTCGACAGGGACAGAAGGAATATGGAGAGCGATTCGGAGTTCGAGAACCGGATACGCCCGCAAGAATTGGACAACTTCCGCGGCCAGGAGAAGGTGGCGGAGAATCTGCGTGTCTTCATACGGGCAGCACTGATGCGCGGCGATTCGCTCGACCACGTATTGCTGCACGGCCCTCCCGGACTGGGCAAGACCACACTGGCGAACATCATCGCCAACGAGATGCACTCCCAGCTCAAAGTCACCTCCGGCCCCGTTCTGGACAAGCCGGGCGATCTGGCGGGCCTGCTGACGAACCTCAATCCGGGCGACGTGCTCTTCATCGACGAAATCCACCGCCTGAGCCCCATTGTCGAGGAGTATCTCTATTCGGCCATGGAGGACTACAAGATCGACATCGTGCTCGACAAGGGTCCTTCCGCCCGTTCGATCCAGATCGAACTGGCGCCCTTCACGCTCATCGGCGCCACGACGCGCAGCGGCCTGCTGACCTCGCCGCTGCGCGCGCGTTTCGGCATCCAGTGCCATTTGGAGTACTACGACACCGCGGTGCTGTCGGGAATCGTGAAACGTTCGGCACGCATTCTCGACGTTTCGATCGACGACGACGCGTCGATCGAAATCGCCCGCCGTTCGCGCGGCACCCCCCGTATCGTCAACGCCCTGCTGCGCCGCGTGCGCGATTTCGCCATGGTCAAGGGCGAGGGGCACATCGACTTGGCGATCACGCGCATGGCACTCACAGCTCTCAACATCGATGCGCGCGGGTTGGACCAGATGGACAACCGCATCCTCCAAACGATCATCGGCAAGTTCAACGGCGGCCCCGTCGGGCTGAATACGATCGCCACCGCCGTGGGCGAAGACGCCGGAACGATCGAGGAGGTCTACGAACCGTTCCTCATCATGGAGGGGTTCCTCAAACGCACCCCCCGCGGCCGCGAAGCCACCGAAACGGCGTTCCGGCACCTGGGACTCACGCCGCCGACGCTCGGCGACACGCTCTTCTGACGGGATTTCCCGACCGGAGTGCGGCATAAACTGGACCAAACCAACACTGAAACAGATATGCTACACCCCTCTCTTCCGTCTCAGACCGGCTTTCGTTCCACGATCGCCGGTCTGGTAGTAGCGTGTATCCTCTGCGGCTGCTCTTCCAGAATCTACACCTCCCTTAGCGAGGCAGGCGCCCCGCTTCCCGCCGACAGCGTCAGGCTCTTTACGGAAGATCTCCCGCGGCCCGCTTCGTCGCGCAAAATCGGAGAACTGACGATATCGAGTTCCTCGGAAAATGCCGACGAACGCAATCGGGAAGCGGTCGATCTGGCCGTCCGCGCGACCGCCGGCATCGGCGGCGACGCCCTCTCGGTCACGGAACAGAACGAAACTGTGACCTCCAACGGCACGACCTATACCCTGAGTGCCGACCTGCTCCGCATCGACGGCAGGGACACCTCCGCGACGATGCGGTTCGATCCGCCGCTGCGGCTCCGTTCGAAACATCCTGCCAAGGTTATCCGACGGATGAACGACCGACAGCGGAACCGACTTCCCCGTCACCTGTTCTACGGCAGTGCCGGAGCGGGGTTCGTCATTAGCGATCTCTACACGATCGACGGAGCGCCCTATGACGGAAGCACCGTCGGCATCGCCTACAACGCAGGCTACGACTATTGTTTTGCCCGCGGTTTCACGCTCGGACTCCGCTACGCCTGCTTTCGCATGAAAGCCGAACTCTCCATTCCCCACCCGATAGCGCCAATATCGAGCGTACTACGGTGCAACATCGGCACCCACTACGCGGCACCCGAAGCGGGATATTCGTTTCGCGTCGGAAACAAGTTCATGTTCTCGGCACTCGCCGGCATCGGCTACGTCAACTACTTCGAGCGGATGGAAGGCACACGGTTCTCGCTCGACGGATTCGGCACGCACGGCATCGTGCGTGCGACGCTCCTCCTTTCGAAACGTCTCGACATCGGCGCCGAAGTCGGCGGTTACAGCTCCTACTTCACCTCTTCCGCGCTTGAAACGGCGGATTTCGACGGACACGCTGGAATAAAATATGTCAGTATCGCAATGGGTCTTCATCTCCATTTTTAAAAAACATCGTTTTATTTTTAATAAATCTATTTTAAAAACTAATATTTTTTATTAACTTGCGGGCGTGATAATTGTTTGACATACCGGTAAAATTTAGCTTATGGACACGAACGAATTGATGAAGGAAGCGCTCGCCTATCACGCCGAAGGAGGCCCCGGCAAAATCGAAATCCGGCCGACGAAACCCGACGCCACCCAGTACGATCTCTCGCTGGCCTACTCGCCCGGCGTGGCGGCGCCGTGTCTGGCGATCGCCGACGATCCGGCCAAGGCGTACGACTATACGATCAAGGGCAATCTGGTGGCGGTCATTACCAACGGAACCGCCGTACTGGGACTGGGCGACATCGGCCCGCTGGCAGCCAAACCGGTCATGGAGGGCAAATGCATGCTTTTCAAGCACTTCTCCGGAATCAACGCCTTCGACATCGAGATCGATACGACCGATCCGGAGGAGTTCATCGCCGCCGTCAAGCGAATCGCCCCCACCTTCGGCGGGATCAATCTCGAAGACATAAAAGCTCCCGAATGTTTCGAGATCGAACGGCGGCTCGTCGAGGAGCTGGACATTCCGGTCATGCACGACGACCAGCACGGAACGGCGATCATCGCCTCGGCAGCGCTCATCAACGCGATGCACCTGAGCGGGAAACGCATCGACGAGGCGCAGATCGTCGTCAACGGCGCCGGTGCGGCCGCCATCGCCTGTGCAAGGATGTTCCTCGCGCTCGGCGCGCGCCGCGACCAGATCACGATGTGCGACAGCCGGGGCGTAGTCACGACCCGCCGCACCGACCTCAACCCCGTCAAGCGCGAATTCGCGACCGACCGGCCGGTCACGACGCTGCGCGAAGCGCTCGTCGGCGCCGACGTCTTCCTGGGCGTTTCGACGGCCGGCGTGCTCGACGCCGACATGGTGCGGTCGATGGCCGGCAACCCGCTGGTCATGGCGCTGGCGAATCCCGATCCCGAAATCTCCTACGACGAGGCCAAGGCGGCACGTCCCGACGTGATCGTCGCAGGCCGCCAGGCCATCGACGGCGATACGGCCCAGGTGGGTCCGCAGGTGGCCGAAAAGCTCGGTTTGCCGCAGGTGACCTATGCCGAGGAGATTCTCGAGATCAAAGATAAGTCGCTGGTCATCAAACGTCGCCTGGAGCACGGAACCGAAGTGGTCGAATGTCCGATTCCCGCCGTGGTGACCGTAAATGCTTCGGCTGCCGAGTGCCGCCCGAAGAACGCCCGCCGCGTGATGAAGTTTAAGAATGCCATGACGGCCTCCGAGATCGCTGCGGAACCGACGTCGGAAGCTGCCAAGATGGCCGCGTCGAAGCCCTACCTGCAGATTTTCGAGTGGAGTGCCGCCGATGTCGATCCGGACGATAACCAGTTGGGCCTGACCGGTTCCCCGACGAAGGTGAAGAAGATCGAGAATGTGGTGTTCCAGGCCAAGGAAGCCAAGAAACTGACTGCCGACGACAAGCAGATCGAGGAATTGATGGTTGAACTTATCGCGAGCCACACGCTCGGTTAATCAGGGAGGAAACGAGATATGAATAATGTATTTGTATATATAGAACTCGAAAACGGAGTACCTGCGGACGTGAGTCTGGAGTTGCTGACCAAAGGCCGCGAGCTGGCCACGACGCTCGGCGTGAAGCTCGAAGCCGTCGTACTGGGTCATAATCTGGGCGATATCGCCAAGGAGTTGGCCAAATACGGCGCCGATACCGTGTGGACGGCCGACGACAAGGAGTTCGCTCCGTTCCGCACGTTGCCCCATACGGCTGTGATGTGCGGTCTGATCGAGCAGGAGAAGCCCCAGATCGCCCTTTTCGGTGCGACCTCCATCGGCCGCGATTTCGCCCCGCGCGTATCGTCGGCGCTGTTCAGCGGTCTGACGGCCGACTGTACGCAGCTGGTGATCGGCGACCATAAGGACGCGAAGACCGGTACGGAGTATAAGAATCTGTTGTACCAGATTCGCCCGGCCTTCGGCGGCAACATCATTGCGACGATCGTGAACCCCGACCATCGTCCCCAGATGGCGACCGTCCGCGAGGGCGTGATGCGCAAGGAGTACGCAGCCACGCCGGGTGCCGGCGAGGTGAAGCCGATCGACTGGAAGAAGTTCCTGAAAGAGAGCGACCTGGTGGTCAAGATCCTCGACCGCCAGATCGAAGAACGCAAGATCAATATCAAAGGCGCGAGCGTGGTGGTTGCCGGTGGTTACGGCGTAGGCTCGAAGGAGAATTTCAAGCTGATTCACGAACTGGCCGAGGTGCTGGGCGGCGAAGTCGGCGCGAGCCGTGCTGCGGTGGACGCAGGTTTCACGGAGCATGCCCGCCAGATCGGTCAGACGGGCGTTACGATCCGTCCCAAACTCTACATCGCGTGCGGTATTTCGGGCCAGATCCAGCATACGGCCGGTATGGACCAGTCGTCGATGATCATCTCGATCAACACCGATCCCGATGCGCCGATCAACAAGATCGCCGACTTTGCGATCACGGGCGACCTGAACGAGGTGATTCCGAAAATGATTAAGTATTACAAACAAAACTCGAAGTAATGGCTAATTTCTTTTTAGATAATAAGGATTTGCAGTTCCACCTTCAGCATCCGCTGATGCGCAAGATCGTGGCGCTGAAAGAGCGTAACTATACGCTGAAAGACCACCACGAGCTTGCTCCGCAGAATTTTGAGGACGCGATGGACAACTACCGCCGCGTGCTGGAGATCGCCGGCGAAGTGTGCGGCGAGGTGATCGCCCCCAATGCCGAGGGCGTCGATCACGAAGGTCCCAGAGTCGAGAACGACCATGTCGTTTACGCCGAGGGTACGGCCCGCAACATCGACGCCATTACCAAGGCCGGCTTGAGCGGCATGACCCTGCCTTACGAGTACGACGGCCTGAATTTCCCGCTGGTCTGCTTCGTCGTCGCCAACGAAATGGTGGCACGCGGCGATGCCGGTTTCGAGAATATCTGGGGTTTGCAGGACTGTGCCGAAACGCTCAATGAATTCGCTTCGGAAGAGCTTAAGCGGATGTTCCTGCCCCGTGTTTCTGCGGGCGAGACCTGCGCGATGGACCTTACCGAGCCGGATGCAGGTTCGGACTTGGGTGCCGTGATGCTCAAGGCCACTTACGACGAGAAGAGCGGCCGTTGGCTGCTGAACGGCGTGAAGCGCTTCATCACCAACGGCGACGGTCATATTTCGCTGGTGCTGGCCCGCACCGAAGAGGGAACTTCGGACGCACGCGGTCTTTCGATGCTCGTGCACGACAAGCGTGACGGCGGCGTCAAGGTGCGCCGTATCGAGAACAAACTCGGTATCAAGGGTTCGCCCACCTGCGAGCTGGTCTTCACCAACGCTCCGGCCCGTCTGGTCGGCGACCGTAAGATGGGTCTGATCAAATACGTGATGTCGCTCATGAACGCTGCCCGTCTGGGTATCGGTGCACAGTCGGTGGGTCTTTGCGAGGCCGCTTACCGCGAGGCGCTCAAGTATGCGCAGGAGCGTGCCCAGTTCGGCAAGCCGATCATTCAGTTCGCCGCCGTTGCGGAGATGCTCTCCAATATGAAGGCGAAGTTGCAGGGTGCCCGCGCGCTGCTCTATGAAACGACCCGTTTCGTCGAGATTTACAAGCAGTACGGCCACATCGCGCAGGAGCGTTCGCTCGAACCGGAGGAGCGCCAGGAGATGAAGTTCTACAATCGTCTGGCCGACGGTTTCACGCCGCTGGTAAAGCTCTTCGCTTCGGAGTATGCCAACCAGCTCGCTTACGATGCGGTACAGATTCACGGCGGCTCGGGCTTCATGAAGGACTATCCCTGCGAACGCCTCTACCGTGATGCCCGTATCATGAATATCTACGAGGGTACTTCGCAGTTGCAGGTCGTTGCGGCGATCAATGCCGTGACCAAAGGTACGTTCCTGGAGCAGATCAAGACCTACGAGGCTGCGGACTATGCCCCCGAAATGTGCGCCGTGAAGAGCAAACTGACCGACCTGCGCGTGAGGTTCGAGGAGATGGTCGCCCGTGTCGAAACTCTCGAGAAGGAGTGCAGCGGCTATAAGGATTTCCATGCCCGCCGTCTGGTGGAAACTGCCGGTCATATCATCATTACTTACCTGTTGGCTCGTCAGGCTGGAGAATCGGCCGAATACATCGATTCCGCGCGGATCTATTGTAAACTGGCAGAAAGCAAAGTCGCCGAAGCCTACAATTACCTGATGCATTCGGATGTCGAGGATGTCGATCTGTTCAAAAAGGTCGGCCAGGAGGAGGCGATCGGTTAATTGCCGTCGGATGTTTTGAAAGGGAAGCGGTGCGTTGTACCGGCGAAACTTTTGAATTCGATATATGTTGAGAAGGGAAGCGGTCGTTCGCTTCCCTTCTCATTGATTTTGGCGGGAATTTTGTGCCGTGACGAAAGGGCGGGTTATTTATTAAAAAATATTTGTATTATCCTATAAATCCTGACAGAGACAGTTATGTTGAAAAAAGTACTTCTGATGGCAGCCGTCGCGTTGCTCGGTCTGCCCGGTCTGGCTCATGCCCAGTTGGGGCGCGGTGAAATTTCGGTGGGGTACGGTGTCGCTCCCGTGACCGACTGGATCGACGCTTACAGCGATAAGTTGCTCGACGTGCTCGATATGAAGGATGCGTCGATGGACAGCTGGGGCGGTGTGTCGGTCAATTACACCTTCCGTATCGTCGGCGGGTTGGGTGTAGGCGCTACTTTCGTCTATTCGGGTAACAATCAGCGGTTGGCCGGTAAGAAAATCTCGACCGACTATTATTCGATCATGCCGCACCTGAAGATGCGCTGGCTCAACCTGCGTATCCTGTCGCTCTATTCCCGCGTCGGTGTCGGACTGACTTTCACCGAATCTTCGGGCGAGGGGCAGAGCGAATCGGCCCGGCAGTGGGCTTTTCAGGTTTCGCCGATCGGTGTCGAAATCGGGGGTAAGGTCGCGGCCTATGCCGAAGCGGGAATCGGTACGATGGGATCGCTTGTCGCCGGTCTTCGCTTCCGCTTTTAACGGATCGGTCAGTGTAGAGGGGAGTCGCAACGGACCGGATGTTCGGTCGGTTCGAGAAGGAGAGGTGCTGTGTCGCTTCCGCAAGGATTTTGCGCCTGGCATGCGATGCCGGCGATTTGCGTGCGAGAGAGCGATCGTATTCGGATGAGTGGGAGAGGACCGATGTGCGGTTGATGTCCGATTTACCGGAATCTTCGGAAAGAACGAAAAAAACAGGATCTCGAAATTGCATTGCTTCGAGGTTCTGTTTTTTTCAGCGGAGTTCGCTTTGCTGTTATTCGCGCCCGTGTGCAGTCGGGCGATGACGATCGCTTTTGGCCTGTCAGCGGTCTATCCCGTCGCGGGAAAGGACGCCCTGCGTGTAGTAATGTTTGATTTCCCGCATTTCGGTCACCAGGTCGGCCGCGTCGATAAGTTCCTGCGGGGCGTAACGTCCCGTGACGACGACTTCTACCGCAGGATGACGGCGGTTCAGGGCATTCAGTACGGCGTCGATCGTCAGCAGTCCGAAATGCAGGGCGATGGTCAGTTCGTCGAGGATGACTACGTCGTATTCACCGCTCTCCAGCAGGGTGGCGCAGCGGGTCAGACCGTCGCGTGCCATCCGGATATCGATCGCTTCGGGATCCTTGCCGATAAAACATCCCCGACCCAACTGCTCGATCTTCACTTGGTCGAAGAGTTGCCCGATTTTCGTTTCGTTGTATCGCATCGACTTGACGAACTGTCCGATGTAAACGCTTTTGCCGGCGCACAAAGCTCGCACGGCCAGTCCGAACGCGGCCGTCGTCTTGCCTTTGCCGTTTCCGGTATAGACGTGAATATATCCTTTCGTTGAGTCCATGCGGCAAAGATAGTGCAGGTTTGTGGCAGAGCCAAATAAATTTGGGCGGAACCGAGGGCGACCGCTGTCCGGAAAGACGATATAAATCCGAATCGAAGCGGGGTATATTTGCTCTCATGAGCAAGGCCGGTTGCGAGGTGACAGCCGGTTGTGGAAATTCTTTCCAGCGGATTTTTTGCAAAGGCGGAAAAGGTCGGAGCAAATTCGTGCCGGAAAAAATTTGAAAATAGAATCCCTTTCGTTTTTTCGGGAATACGTCGTTTCAGAGGTTGATCCGGTTGGCTTGCGTGAAGATGGCATCGAGCAGCCGGAATAACTCCGCTTCCAGCTCTTCGCCTCCCGGATCGCCGCAGAGTGTGAAGATTTTTCCCGGAGGAGCCCCGTAGCATATCGTGCCGGCCGCACCGCAGGTTTCGGACCCGCAGATGATGACTGCATCGATCGCATCCTCGTGACGCATCAAGGCGTTGTAAAGAGCCAGCAACTGCCGGGGTGCGGTTATTTTCGGGACGGGGAGCAACGCTCCGCAGGTTCCGATTTCTTCGATCGAATGAATGAGTTCCAGGTCGTAACGTCCGGCAATCAGCTCGGCTGTATCGGCCGGTATTCCATAGAGTATGATATTCATCGTTATCGGTTAAAAAAAAGTGCGGCGACATCCTAATCTCTTGAATGTTATGGCAGTAACAATGGTTATCGCCGCACTTTCGTTTGTCGTTCATTACCGGAAATACCGCTGTGGCAGACGAGGAAATCTCTTGTACCGGAACGGTACAACGATCCCTGTGTCGGGACGGTTTTCCTAAAATTTATCAAGCGAAACACAACCGAAATCAAACGCCTAACCCACGAGCGCCTTTGACATCGAATCGATCTGGCAGGTCTTCTGACTCACTCCTGTTCCGAAGCCTTCCCGGTCCGTGCGGACCAGTGGCAGAGATGTTCGAAACGTCGCGGAGCTTCACAGCAGCGGGACTGTCCGGGATTCACACCCGATTCCCTTTTCATTCCTCTCCTTGCATAAGGAGCCGGAAACCAAATCTGCCGCAAATATAACGGTATTTTTCAGGAAACAAAAACTCTTTCCGGGAATTTTTCTTTTCGCCGGTTGTTTCCGATTTGGCGGGAATACACTACTTTTGTGCCGTCATGAAAACAAAACAGGAGCTCACCGACATTCTCGATTTCGTTGCGGAATACGCTTCCTATCTGTTAGGATCGGGAGTGCACACTTCGCGTGTGATCCGCAACGCACAGCGCATCGGAACCTCGCAGGGAGTGGATATTCAGTTGTCGAGTTTTCAGAAAAGCATAATCATCACCGTGCACGACGAACGGAGCGGCGAAGTCGTTACCCGTGTGGTGAAGATCCCTGCGCTGCCTATCAGCTTCGAACGGAATTCGGATCTGAGCGCTTTGAGTTGGGATGCCGTCGATGAACACCTGTCGCTGACCGACCTGCGCGACCGTTACGGAGAGTTGATCGCCAATCCGCGTATGGACCCGATTTTCGTCCTGCTGACGGTCGGCCTGGCGAATGCCTCCTTTTGTCGTCTGTTCGGCGGGGACTGGACGGCCGTGGGCATCGTTTTCACCTCGACGCTCGTCGGTTTTTCCACCCGGCAGTGGATGCAGGCGCATGCCGTGAATCACTTCCTGGTTTTCATCCTTTCCGCCTTTCTGGCTTCGCTCTGCGCCTCGTCGGCCTTGGGCTTCGACTGTACGGCCGAGGTTGCGATAGCCACCAGCCCGCTCTTTCTCGTCCCGGGCGTGCCGCTCATCAACGGGGTGATCGACATCGTCGAAGGGCATATCCTGATCGGTTGCAGCCGTCTGATAAACGCTCTGCTGCTGATCGTTTGCATTGCCGTAGGTCTTTCGGCGACGTTGATGATCGTTAAAAACAGTTTGCTATGATTGCGGTGGATATTCTGCTCGACGGGTTGTTCGCGGCTGTGGCCGCTATCGGATTCGGGGCGATTTCCGACCCTCCGGTACGGGCATTTCCCTGCATCGCCCTGTTGGCGGCCGTCGGGCATGCCCTGCGTTTCTGCCTGATGAGTTATGCGGGGATCGACATCGCTACGGCTTCGCTTTGCGCTGCCGTCGTCATCGGTTTCGGCAGTCTTTGGTTGGGACGGGGTATTCGTTGTCCGATGACCGTGCTCTACATTCCGGCCCTGCTGCCGATGGTCCCGGGTATCTACGCCTACAAGACGGTCTTTGCCCTCATCATGTTTCTGCAATCGCTCAACGATCCCGGACAAGGGCTGGAATATATGCAGCAGTTTTTCCTGAATGCCACCGTGTCGTTCAGCGTGATTATCCTGTTGGCTGCGGGCGCTACGCTGCCGATATTCATCTTCAACCGCCGGGCTTTCTCGCTCACACGACGCAGACAGAACCGCAAGTAAACTCTTTTCGTATGGATGTTTTCTGGAATACGATCGCCGCATACAACGCCGCCACGTGGCCCGTGCAGCTCCTCTTGGTCGCGGTCGCCGCCGTACTGACCCTTTTGCTTTACCTGCGTCCGACGCGTGCGGTGCGTATGGCGATGAAGGTTTTTATGGCCGCATTGAATTTCTGGATCGCGGGCGTATATTATTTTCTCTATTGCGCTCCGCGCGAACATTACGATATTCTGGCCTTGTTCTGGACGGTCATGGGCTGTATTTGGATCTATGATCTGGCGGCCGGACACGATTCGCTCGGGCGCACGGGACGACACTCCCAGTTTGCTTTGGCGCTGTTCTGTATGCCGCTCGTTTATCCGCTTTTCTCGCTGGCCCTGGGGCGTACTTTTCCGATGATGACCTCGCCCGTGATGCCCTGCTCGGTCGCGGTCTTCACCGTCGCGTTGATGCTGGCTTTCTCCGAGCGGGCGAATATCGTGTTGGCGACGTTCCTCTGCCATTGGGCGTTGATCGGGCTTTCGAAGGTCTATTTTTTCGGGATTCCCGAGGATTTTCTGCTGGCGTGCAGCGTCGTACCCGCTCTCTTCCTCTTTTTCCGGCGTTATATCCGGAATCGGGCCTGCGAATCCACCAAACCCTCCCCGCGTGTGCTGAATGCATTGCTTGCCGTCCTGTGTGCCGTCATCGGGGTTTTCTTCACTTTTACGCTTCTGCATCAATTCGATCTCTTTACCGAAATATGATCCCATACCGAGCCGAAGATTTCAGCGTGACGGTTTCCGTCGCCGATTATATAGCCCGTTTCCGCGATGCCGAGCGTTTCGAGGGCTGCTGCCGCGCCTGTCCGAACTATGGGTGCAGTTGGGGATGCCCTCCCTTCGATTTCGATGTCGAAGAGTATCTGAACCGGTATTCCAGGGCATTGCTTATTGCTACGAAGATCGCTCCGGAGCAGCGCGACCTTCCCATTGCGGAGGCAAAGCGGTTGATCCACCCCGAACGGCAGCGGCTCGAGAGACGTCTGCTCGAGATGGAGCGGCGATACGGAGGACGTTCGTTCGCCTACGTCGGCAGTTGCCTCTATTGTCCCGAGGGTACCTGTACACGCCCCGAAGGGAACCCGTGCCGCCATCCCGAACTGGTGCGTCCGTCGCTCGAAGCCTGCGGCTTCGACATAGGTCGCACGACTTCCGAGTTGTTCGGAATCGAACTCAAGTGGGGAGCCGACGGAAAAATGCCCGAGTACCTGACCCTCGTGTGCGGTTTTTTCCACGATGGGGACGGTGTCGTGTGGTAATCGCAAGATACGAAAAGGCTCGCTGTACAGCGAGCCTTTTTCATTCCGGAACGATCCTCCTATGCCTGTTCTGCCAGGATGCTTTTACGCGGATGGAAGATGTTGAGGTTGAGCCGTCCGACGATGTCGCTCAAGGCAGCCTGGGCCTTGACCGAGTTGCCGGCGTCATCCAGCGGGGGTGCGAAGGCCGCTACGCCTACGCCCATCACGCCCGGAACGACGCCCATGATGCCGCCGCCCACGCCGGTCTTGGCCGGAAGGCCCGTGTTGAAGAGCCAGTCGCCCGTATGCTCGTAAAAACCGACGGTGGCCATCATCGAGGCGATGCGCGTACCCAGATCGGGCTTGAAGACCGTCTGTTTGGTTACGGGGTTCACGCCGTCGAATGCGATGGTCGCAGCCGCGACCGCCAGTTGGCGGGCCGTTACGCCGATCGAACACTGGCGGGTGTAGAGGTCGAGCGCCATATCGGGATCGTCGTAGATGCGCGAATAGTTTTTCAGCAGCCACGCGATCGACTTGTTGTTGAAGTTGGTCGCGGTTTCCGATTTGTAAAGTTCGTCGATGACCTCCACGCTCGAGCCGCAGAGTCCTTCGATGAATCCCTGGATCGCCTCCCATTTCGCGTCCGGCTTCCCGATGGGTTTTATCATCGAGCAGGCGGCGATCGCACCGGCGTTTACCAGCGGTGTCGAAGGGTGATCCTTTTCGAGCAGGATCGCCATGATCGAGTTGAAAGGCAGTCCCGTAGCGTCGGCACCGATCTTCGTCAGCACCTCTTCGGGGCTGTATTGGTTCATCGTTAGAATGGCCGTCGGCACTTTCGATACCGATTCGATGCCGAACTTGTATTCCGTGTCGCCTGCGGCGATAATCTCTCCGTCGGGCAGACAGACGGCGATGCCGAACAGGTCGGACGGTACGTTGGCCAGATAGGGTATATAGTCGGCGTTTTTACCTCCTGTGACCGCTTTGGTCTGTTCGAAGGCGTGCTGTACGGCGTCCCGAACGTCTTGTTTCGTGAGTTTTTGTCCCATGACGATTGCTTTTATTGTTTGTTTTCAGGAGCCGTATTACCCGTATTTTGCGGGTTGTTTTGCGGAATGTTCTGTGTTTCCGGGGCTGCTTTTACTTCCCAATGGAAGGGTGCGAATTCCGCAGCCGCCTGCGGGTCTTTCCACGAGGGCTTGCGCATGGCGTAGATGACGAACGGAGCGCCTACCACTACCACGCAGCCGATAATGAGTACGGAGAACCATACGGTGTTGCTGCCGACCGAGATCTGGCTGGGCGGAACGAAGCTGAGGATGAAGGCGAGCAGTGCGCCGCAGAAGCCGACCGTACCGATCGTCCACATCAGACCGTTACCCTTTTTGCCCAGGCGGAACGGACGCGCGGTGCCTTTCATCTTGTAGCGCAGCACGATCGCCGCCGAGAACATCAGCATGTACATGATCAGGTAGAGCAGTACGGTGAGCTGCGAGAGGATCTGGTAGAACGACTGTACCGAAGGCATTACGACGAACAGCAGCGCCAGCAGCGTTACCACGCCGCCCTGAATGAGCAGGATATTGCGCTGTACGCCGTTCTTGTTGCTCTTCTGAAAGAACGGAGGCAGGTAACCGGCTCTGCCCACGGCGAAAATACCTTTCGACGGACCCGATACCCAGGTCAGTACGCCTGCCAGTACGCCGAACATCAGGGCGACGGCGATAATCGGCGAAGCCCACGAGATGCGCAGATAATGGAAGTAGTTGTCGAAGCCGATCAACAGCGACTGGGTCAGGTTGATGTCTTTGGCCGGAATGATGAAGCCCAGCGAGAACGTGCCCAGCACGAAGATCAGCACGGTCACCAGCGAGCCGATGACGATGGCTTTCGGATAGTTGCGCGAAGGATTCTTCACGTCCATCACGTGAATACCCATCATCTCCATACCGGCATAGAAGAGGAAGATGCTGCTGGCCAATACCAGGTTGTCGAAATTCGTCAGGTCGGGGAAGAAGCCCTGCGACATATCCATGTAGTTATGGCCGCCGGTCGAAATGTAAATGATGCCCAGAAGAATGAGCAGACCTGCCGGTATGATCGTACCGATCATACCTCCCCATTTGCTGATTTTGCCGACCCAGTCCATGCCTTTCAGAGAAACGAGTGTTGCGACCCAGTAAATAGCCAATACGACTATTAGCGTGAAGACCTTGTTCGACGCAAGTGACATGTCGTACGTTTCGTTCATGCCGATAAAGGCGATCGATACGGCGCCGAAGGTCAGTACCGTCGGGTACCAGATCGTCGATTCGATCCACTGAAGCCAGATGGCGAGAAATCCCGTGCGTGCGCCGTACGCTTCGCCGACCCAGCGGAATACACCGCCCTGTTTGTCGGAGAACATGGCCGCCAGCTCCGCAGCCACCATGGCCGTCGGGATCAGGAAGACGACTGCGGCGAACAGGTAGTAGAATGCCGACGATAAGCCATAAACCGCTTCTGCGGGAAGACCTCGCAGACTTACTACGGCAGTGATGTTCATAATTGCAAGTGTCATCACACTCAATTTGAACCCTGTGCTGGTTGTAGCTTTTTTCACATCCATAATAATTGAATTTAAAAATTGTTTGAACTTTATTCTTCATTTTCCCGGTTCGGCAGCGTCCGGGAGAAATCCGGCGTTGCGCTTATACCTTGAAAATGTCGTTTTATCCGTCTGTTTGAAGCTCGTTTTTTCGTGACGATTTGTAAAATTGCAAGTACCGTGCAAATCGGTCGGATGTTTCCGATTTTTGTTGTGGACCGCCGTATCGCTTCGTGAAAAATGGTTATATTTGTGCTGTATGAAATGTTATCCCGGCAGGTCGAAGCGCGTGTTTGTTATCGGGCCTTTCCGTTTGCCGTCTATGATTAAGGTATTTCCCGATATAGCTTCATAGATTTGGCACTGTCTCGGGTTTCCGTATGATTGAAGTTGTGCGTTATGTTGCGATATTTTTTCTGTTTGCTGGCGCTTCCGGTGCTGTTGTCTTGTTCCGGCCGCAAATCCGCACCGGCGACGGCTCCGGAAAAGGTCCCGCCGCGTCTTTTCCGGGTTGTGGCTCCGCCCGGAGCGATGGACGACGCCCAGCGGTATGCCTATCTGCGCGAGCATTTTTGGGACGATCTGGATTTTGCGGATACTGTTTTTATCGTTTCGACCGACACGATACATATGTTGCGTGCGTTCGATACGTATATCCGGAATTTCGTTATGGAAAGCGACCCATCGCCTGTCGCGGAGCTGATGCGCAAGGCTTCCGGATCGAAAACCATGCTGGAGTATTTCGCTATGCTGGCCGAACGGGTGCTGCACGACCCCAACTCTCCGCTGCACAGCGACGAACTCTATATTCCCGTGTTGGAGGCACTCGTGGCGAGTCCATGGCTCGACGAGTGGGAGAAGATCGCTCCGGAGCACGACCTGCGTATGGCGCTGCAAAACAGGGTGGGGCTGCCTGCCAACGACTTCCGCTATACGCTCGCTTCGGGCCGTACGGGGACGCTTTACGGGATCCGGGCCGACTATACGCTCGTGTTTTTCAATAACCCCGACTGCGGCATGTGCGAACGGATCCGGGCGGAAATCGTCGCCTCTCCGTTGTTGTCGGAGATGATCCGTGCGGGACGGCTCGAGGTACTGGCGCTCTATCCCGACGAAGATCTCACGGCGTGGCGCGCTCATGCTCCGCAGGTACCGTCGTTGTGGATCAATGCCTACGACGCAGGAGCCCGAATCAGCAAAGAGGAGCTTTACGATCTGAAAGCCATTCCTTCGATGTATCTGCTGGACCGAGATAAGCGGGTGCTGGCTAAAGATGCCTTCGAGGTGGGGTATATCGAATGGCTGCTCGACCGGCAGCCGCAGTGATGGGCGTATAGGTTTGTTTTATCGCCCTATCAGTAAAAGTGATCGGATTTTTGCGGAACGTGACCCCGATAATTCCTATCTTTGCTTCGCAAACGAAATAACACACACAATCTAACAAAATAAAGAGAAGAATTATGGCTAAGAAATGGCGTTGTACCGTTTGTGGATATATCCACGAAGGTCCCGAGGCACCCGATCAGTGCCCGATGTGCAAAGTAGGCAAGGAGAAGTTCGTTGAGGTCGAGGAGAAGGCCGGTGGTTTGGATTTCGTGACGGAGCATAAGCTCGGCGACGGCAAAGGCGCCAGCCAGGAGTTATGGGAAGGTCTGAACAACCACTTCATGGGCGAATGTTCCGAGGTGGGACAATACCTGGCGATGGCTCGTCAGGCGGATCGTGAGGGCTACCCCGAAATCGCCGAGGCTTTCAAGCGCTATGCCTGGGAGGAGGCCGAGCACGCTTCGAAGTTTGCCGAACTGATCGGCGACATCGTTTGGGACACCAAGACCAACCTGTTCAAACGTATGAATGCCGAGTGCGGCGCCTGCGAGGACAAGATGCGTCTGGCGCGTCTGGCCACCCCGGTGTTTGAGGAGGACTACCCCTTTGAGA
>ERZ1107006.1824-NODE-1824-length-17188-cov-6.654118_pt1 | contig 17188 bp, 20 predicted proteins | sample MGYA00403696_ERZ1107006 | MGnify/ENA primary metagenome ERZ1107006 (study PRJEB35170, sample SAMEA104062441) | human gut metagenome | biome: human gut; feature: human-associated habitat; material: faeces | place: Denmark | collected 2012-08-13 ...
CCGGTGATTTCGCCCCGGTAGGCAATCTGCTGCGCCTCGGGGTCACGCGAAAGGTTGCGGTAGGCGCCGTCCGTCCACACCACGATTTCGGGGCGGACGAAGCCTTTGGATTTCAACAGTTTTTGCGCGGCCTCGGCCTCCTCCCGGGTTGCGAAGCCCCCGGCATAGTAACACCATTTCTTATCCTCGCCGACCAGATAGGAGAGCGGATACGCCCCCCGGAACGTGGAGACGGCACGCTTGGTATTGAACGTGCCCAGCAGGATACGGTAGATCGTCCCGTGCTCGTAGACCCTGCACTCGGGGATCGGGTGCTGGTAGCTGTATTTTGGCGTTGCGGAGAACGCGATACTGTCGTAGTCGAGGAAATAGCGCTGCGCCACGTCGATACGGGGCAGGCGGAAGTCGATGCCATCCAATTGCGCAGCCACGCCGCGCAGCGAGTCGCGGGCGGAAGTGAGCCCCAACAGGCCGGCCACGGCCGTCTCGTAGCCCACGAGGACTTTCTTGCGCAGGAAATAATCGGCCACGGCATCCGAAGCGACCTCGCCGCGCAGTGCCACGACGTTGTAGCCGTAACCCTGCTGGCCGAATTCACCAAAACAGCTGAAATCCTGACGGATCTGCGAGGGGGTCAGGCCCATCTGGCGGCCCAGCTCGCCGGAAGAGATGCGCTCGATCCCGGCAGCATTCAGATCGTCAAGCTTCCGGAGATAGCGGGGCATTCTTCTGATGACATTGTTCGATACTTTGATACGTTTCACGAGTCATTATCCTCCTGATGGCAAAAGGCACCATATTGTTAAGAAATACATCTGTTTGTTACGAAAATAGCAAGATACAAGCAGACAAGATAAATTATAACACACGTTTTCGCGCGTTTCAAGTAAATGGTTGCCAAGGATGCTCGAAAAATTGTGGTTTTTTGTCGTCGTTTTGCAGCGAATGATTGAAAAATGGCGAGTGGGGGAGCGGGAGCGCGTGCAAGTGAAAACCCGGCAGGCGTTTGCCTGCCGGGTCAAAGGAGCCGATCCTGGTGTTCAGTTTTCCGGAAGGCCTGTCAGCCGGCAAAACTCTGCGGCGGCGTCGGGCACGCGGTAATACTGTGTATCCGTGCTGCTGACGAAGACCACGTCCTTGCCGTCGCACCAGACGGTCACACGTGTGGTCACGCCGTCGGCGCTGGTCTCTTCCAGCACGCACAGCGGTGTCCGGTCGGCATCGAGCGGCTGTACCGGCTGCGTCCGCACCAAAAGCGCAGACAGCGCCTCGATGGTCTTGCGGTCGGAGATGTGCAGTGTCGTGCTGTCCGCGCTGCTTTCCGCCGGGACGGAGAAGAGCAGACTGCTGACGCTGTCGTCGAGCACCGGCGCGCTTTCCGGAGCGGGGAGACTGTCCTGCTTCCGGCCATCCGCATCCTCTTCCTTGACGGAGGGAGACAGGGTCACGGTTGGCGCCTGCGCATTGTCGAGCGCGGTGTCGGCGCCGCTCGGCTGGCTTCTGTGTGGCACGAACCAGAGCGTTGCACCGAGGATCAGCGCGAGACACGCCGCCATGACCGAGATCGGCAGCAGGGGAGACGTACGGCCGGCGGCCGGGCGCTTTCGCGCGGCCGGCCGGGGCTGAGCAGCCCTGCGAATGGGCGTCGGCTGCACATGCCGCGCCGGGCGCGCCGGGGCGGCGGAGCGCGGCGGCATCGGCACGGGCTCCTGACGCACCTGCTGCATGATGCGCGCGGTCAGGTCGGCGGGCGGCGCGGCGGCCGCGTCACGGACGGCGGCCTGAAGCGCCAGAAAGTCGTCATAAACGCGCTGACATTCGGGGCAGGTGCGCAGATGTGCGCGCAGTGTCTGCACCTGCTCCGGCGGCAGTTCGCCGTCGAGCAGCTGGCTGATCTGCTGCTGGTAATGTTCACAGGCGCTCATCCGTCTGCACCTCCCTTCGTCTGCTTTGACGCATATCGGTCGGGAAGGTTCCCGTCGGCGAGCAGGAAATCGCAGAGCCGCCGCCGCGCGCGGAACAGGCGCGATTTCACCGTGCCGGCCTCGAGGTGCAGCACCTTGCCGATCTCGGCATAGGACAGGCCGTCGAGCTCGCGCAGGATGAGGATCTTGCGGGCATCGTCCGGCAGGCTGTCGAGCCCGCGCGCGACGGAGCGGCGCATTTCGCTGCGGGTCAGCTGCTGCTCCGGGCCGACGCTCTCGTCGGCGGGGAGGTCGAACTGCGGCTGCTCGTTGTCGTCCTCGGAGGCGGTGAGCGACACGGTCGGGTGCCGCCGGCGGCTGCGCAGGAAGTCGATGCACACGTTCGTCGTCAGCCGGTAGAGCCAGACGGAGAACTTGCTCTCGCCGCGGAACGTGCCCAGCGCCCGATAGGCGCGCAGGAACACCTCCTGCGTCATGTCAGCGGCATCCTCCTCGTTGCCGACGGTGCGCAGGGCGAGGTTATACACTTGTTTCTGGTAGGCGACGACCAGCGCCTCAAAGGCGTTGGTGTCCCCGGCGCACACCTGAGCGATGATGCGCCGTTCCTCGTCCCGGTCCATGGTTTCCTTGCCTTTCTGCGGTCAGTCCCGCAAGTCGCGCTGGATGGCGCGCGTGATGCGCCGCAGGTCGTCGAGCGTCTCGACGTGCACGACCTCCTGCTTGTAGACATTGGCGTGCGGCACACCGCGCAGATACCAGCAAAACTGGCTGCGCGCCTCGAGGCACGCCAGCCGTTCGCCCTTGATCTCGGCGGCAAATTCGATCTGATGCAGTGCCGCCTCGATCCGCTCGCGCAGCGGCGGCAGCGGCGGCTCCGGCTCGCCGGCGATGGCGGCGTTGCCGCGCGCGAACAGCCACGGGTCGCCGAAGCTGCCGCGGCCGACCATTGCCAGATCGGCGCCGGTGTAGCGCAGGATGTGCGCCGCGTCTGCGCCGGAAAAAATGTCGCCGTTGGCGATGACGGGGATCGTCACGGCGCGCTTGACGTCACGGATGATGTCCCAGTCGGCGCGGCCGGCATACATCTGCACGCGCGTGCGCCCGTGCACGGCGATGGCGGCCGCGCCCGCCTGCTGGCACATCTGCGCAAAGGCCACGGCGTTGACGTTTCCGCCGTCCCAGCCCTTACGGAATTTCACGGTCACTGGCACATCGACGGCCTTGACGACCGCCTCGATGATGCGCCCGGCGAGCTCGGGATCGCGCATGAGCGCCGAACCGTCGCCGCTGCGGATGACCTTGCCCACCGGGCAGCCCATATTGATATCCAGAATGTCCGCACCGGAGTATGCCAGCGCCATGGGCGCGGCCTCGGCCATGACCTCCGGCTCGTGGCCGAAGATCTGCACGGCGGCGGGGTGCTCGTCCGGCGGCGACCAGAGCAGCTGCTTCGTTTTTTCATCGTGATAGACCAGCGCCTTGGCGCTCACCATTTCCGTGCAGGTGAGGGCGGCGCCCTGCGCGCGGCACAGCGCGCGAAACGGCGCATCGGTCACGCCCGCCATGGGCGCGAGCGTGAGCGGGCCGCAGATCTCGACGTTTCCGATCTTCACCATGCGATCTCGAGCTCCACGGGGCAGTGGTCGCTGCCGTAAATGTCGGAAAGGATGCTGGCCGTCTCGATCTTTTCCGCCGCGCGGTCCGAGCACAGGAAGTAGTCGATGCGCCAGCCGGCATTGTTCTCCCGCGCGTGGAAGCGGTAGCTCCACCACGAGTAGGCGTCCGTCTCGTCCGGATGCAGAGCGCGGAACGTGTCCGTGAAGCCGGCGTGCAGCAGCTCCTGAAACTTCGCGCGCTCCTCGGGGCTGAAGCCGGGGTTGCCGACGTTGCGCTTCGGGTTTTTCAGGTCGATCTCCGCTGCGGCGACGTTCATGTCCCCGCAGATGACGACCGGCTTGTGCCGGTCGAGCGAGCAGACGAATTCGCGGAACGCATCGTCCCAGCTCATCCGGTATTCCAGCCGGCGTAGGCCGTCCTGGGCGTTTGGCGTGTAGACGCACACGAGGTAGAATTCCGGGTATTCGGCCGTGATCACGCGGCCCTCCAGATCGTGCTGCGGCAGGCCGAGATTATACTGCACGTCGAGCGGCTCGGCCTTCGTGAACACGGCGGTGCCGGAGTAGCCCTTTTTCTCGGCGCTGCACCAGTACTGATGGTAGCCCGGCAGGTCGAGCGCGATCTGCCCGGGCTGGAGCTTCGTCTCCTGCAGGCAGAAAATGTCCGCGTCCAGTGCGCGGAACGTGTCCGCAAAGCCCTTGGTCACACAGGCGCGCAGCCCGTTGACGTTCCAGGATACAAGTCGCATTTCGTGTCCTCCGTTTTCACCGCTACGCAGCGGTTGATCGTGATGCCCTGATCGTAGAATTTCGCCTCATAGTCGGTCATGACGCCGACAGGGCCGTCGGCGTGCAGATCGTGTGTGACCTCGCGCAGCTCCCAGCCCTCCTGCTCGAACTGCTCGAGTGAGAAGGCGAACAGCGGGTCGTTGTCGGTCTTGAACCAGATCTCGCCGCCGAGCGGCAGCACGTTTGCATACAGCGCCAGAAAGCCCGCATAGGTCAGGCGTCGCTTGTGCTGGCGGGATTTTTTCCATGGGTCGGGGAAGTTGATGTAGATGCGTGAGACCTCGCCGGGGGCGAACATGTCGAGCAGGTTGGCTGCGTCCCGGTCGAGAAAACGCACGTTTTCGAGCCCACGCTCGGTCACGCGCTCCATGCCGACGACCATGGCGTCCGGAACTTTTTCAATCGCGGCGAGGAAGATGTCCGGATTTTGTGCCGCGGTGTCCGCCGTGAAGCGGCCCTTGCCGCAGCCGAGCTCCAGATGCAGCGCCTGATGGCCGGGGAAGTGCTCCAGCCAGCGGCCGCGCAGCGCCTCGGGGTCAGTGATCAGCGTGGCCGCGCAGCGCTCCATGCGAGGGACGAGGTTGGGCTTTTTTCGCATTCTCATAGGTTGATGCTCCTGTCATAACAAGTCCTGATTTGATGTTTAGAGCATACCACACGCGCCCGAAAACTGCAACGCAGAAAACCATTGCGCATTTCTAAAGAATATGTTAAACTTTATTTTATGCAAATTGCGAAATTCCATATCCGGGTGTAGCGCAGCTGGTAGCGCGGGTGGTTTGGGACCATCAGGCCGCAGGTTCGAACCCTGTCACTCGGACCAAACAGCCTCTGAAATCGCTGATTTCAGAGGCTGTTTCTTGTCCTTTTGCCTATAGCGACGCAAGGGGGGAAGCTTTTTATATACACATTTAGGCCGAGAAACATGGCTTCACGGTTGAGGAAAAATATGCTAATATAAAGGCACCTGATAAAGAGGTGGCATACAATGTGGATTTTTACTACCCGTGAAGTTGCAGTTATCATTTACGGTTTTATTCTACTGATATATGTTCTCATCAAAAAGGACAAATCCATCTTCCTTCCAGTGATTAAAGCTGCTTGTCACATAAAACTGATGGTCCCTTTTATTTTTACAGTGATAATGGCCATTACATTTGTATGGGCATGTACATTTCTCCCATTTTGGAATTGGATATATGTCAAAGACATCACTTTTTGGATCCTATTCGTTGGCATTCCAACTTGTTTTCATTCAGTGGGTGACAAATTAGAAGCCCATTACTTCAGAAATATTTTAATTGATAACTTTAAATTTACCGCGCTTGTAGAATTCATTACAGGCACTTTTACTTTTCCTTTTGCTGTAGAGCTAATACTACAGCCGATTTTGCTATTTTTTACTCTTTTACAACTGATGGCTGAGCAGGACGAATACCGTAGCGTAAAAAAACGAATTGATACCATAGTTGCAATTGTAGGATTTTCGGTATTAGCGTTTACAGCAAAAGCTGCTATTGATGCAATAGGGAATACCCAGTTTGTTGATATTGCTGTCAGTTTTCTACTTCCCATAGTCTTATCCGCGCTCTACTTACCGATTGCATATTGTTTTGCGGTCTATTCAAAATATGAAATTCTCTTTTTGAGAATGAGCTTTAAAGAACCCAAAAGTAAAAAAGTCAAGCTTATGCATCGCATAAAAGTTATACATCTTTGCGGGCTCTCATACAAACGAATTTGTAAGTTTCTTCATGAGAGTATCCCTAAAATGTATATTAAAATGAGCGACTCTGAATTTGATTCTATAATTGATGATTTCAAACATGTTACATCTGAATCTTAAGCGAAAGTGCTTATACGCAAGTGCCGCTCTGGCGTGATTACCCAGAGCGGCCGCTCGTAATGGGAATGTGGTGTTGAACTTACAACGCCCCTAGAAGGGACTAAGTTCGTAAATGCCCCTTCTAGGGACTGCGCATACCACCAGTTTGCTGGCGATTATGATTCTTTTGCGATTGCGGTCAACAAAAGCGAAGCCGCGCGAAGGCAGGGGGCGTGGGGCGCTTAATATGCGGCCTCCTTTGCACGCTCCTCCTCGTTTTGAAAGTGCAGAAACGATAAAATCGCCACCGGACAGAAATAAGCGCACCAGAACTCCAGCACCGCTACACCGATCCACGCAGGGCTGTCTGCTTGAAAGATGCCTAGCATCGGCAGCAGCAGACAGCTTATGATGAATACGCCGTGGATCAAAAGCAGCGCACGCAGCCATTTGTCGGCGCTGCTTCGTGGACAAATCGTCAGGCCTGCGAAGAACGTAGCAAGCGCCATCAGCGCATAGCCCAGCAGATCGAAGCTGAAAAAGAGGTTCATCTGCTGAAAATCCAGCAGCGTTCGCGCCAGCTCCGTCAAGCCGCCGAAGCGCACCGTGGTGAGCTGCGTAAAGTAGACCAGCAGAATGATGGCCGCATAAGCGCCGGCAAATGCGGCGGCGGCATACCCGGCGGCCTTGCGCTCGGGGGCCGTGAAATGCAGAAAACAGCACATCATCGGCACAAAGCTGAACGCAATGCACATGGAGCAGAGGTGCTGCCAAAGGGGAAGCGCAGCAGCATGGATGCTGCAAAGCCCAGCACGGCAAGCAAATTGACGATAGAGCTGACCGCTCCGATTTTTCGGTTCATTTCCATTCTCCTCATGCCTGCCTTGTTCAGAAGGCGGGATAACCGTTGGCGCTTATGCAGGCAGCGGCATTCTTTTCCGTATAAGAGTATGAAATGCCGTACCGCGGATTTTTCAGGATATTGCGGTCGCTCAGAATGTTCGCTGATGGCAAAGCCGGATTTTCTGTTGGGACACAGCAGCGGACGATGCGCTTCCGGTCCGTTATCTTGTTATCACGCGGTGATCCACCGATCCAAGAACTGCATCTGTTCTTCAGTATGGAACCAATGCTCGCCGTTCGGCATGACGGTCAGCTCCGCACCGCTCCGCTTTGCAAAGGCCGACACGGTTTCCGGCGAAGTCATATTGTCATGCGCTCCATACAAGATGCGGGTGGGGATATGCCACGAAACCGGATGCTCCCGCACATAGGTGAGATACTTCCATGACAGCGTTTCACCGAACGCCGTAGGGATTTCCTGCTTTTCTGCAAGCGCTTGCTCGGTCACGCCTGCCCACATCATCATATTTTCGATCAGTTTTCCCATATCCACCACAGGAGAGATAAAATAAGCCTTATCAATCAGCGCTTCATCCAGCGAGGACAGAGCGAAAAACGCACCGATGCTGTTTGCCACCAGCGTGAGGCTGTCGCAGCGCTTCCGCTGCTGCGTGAAAAACTGCGGGAATTCATCCCTGGCCTCCCACGGAGCTGCTGCATGGTAATCGAAACCAATGACTTCGGATCCCGGGAACAGGGCCCTGTAATGCTCGGCTTCCTGCACCGAGCCGCCTTTGCCATGAACATAGATCACGATATTCTTCATCTTGCGTGCTCCTTAAGATCCAACATTTCCATTCACGATTTTGGCGCAGGTCTCCTCCGGGATCATGGGAGAACGGATCTCCGCCAGAAGCGCCGTGTCGATCTCGCCGGTTCAAAGTTTTGCTTGCTGTTCGGAAACCTGCAGCCGCAGATTATCAGAACTTCAGCCGTTCCCGCTTTTCTTCCGCTCAACCAGCTCCCCGCCCCAGGAAAAGGCGACTGCCGGCAGGGCAAAGGTGCCGGAGAGCAGGGACAATACGGTGTCGCAGGCATCCTCCAGGACGGGGTGCTTTTTCATAAATTCTTTCATGGTCGTTTCCTCCTTCAACTACAAAATCCCGAGCAGCGTCATGCCTGCTGTGGTCTCTGCTGCTTCGTCCTGCATTGACCGGCGCAGCTGCTTCAGGTTTTCCAGCGCCGACGGATCGTTGGCGGTGATGCGCCCCAGCGTCTGACACGCATCCATCTGCGCACAGTCGGCGCAGGTGGCCAGGCCTTTTTCCAGAACACAGCTGTGAATGGGGCAGAGGCGCTCGCAGAAGGGCGTCTTTGCGCCCTCCATCCGGCAGCCGGTACAGTTGAGCATTTCCGGCGTGATCGGCACGCCGTTGAGCTTTGTCCACAAAGCCGCGGACTTTTCGCGCAGGGCGTCATCGTTGGTGATCGTTGCGATCCTGGCGTCACATTTTTCGCAGTCCAGCCCGCAGCAGGCAATTTGCCGATCCATATAGATCCCTCCCAAATCATTTTTGGCTACGGCCGTTCGATCCTCTTGAAAAAGAGGAAATAAACCAGCAAGCCATCGATAACAAAATCGTAAATCCGCAGGCGGTCAAAGAGCAGAACACTGGACAAAACCGAAACCAGCACGATCCCGACGCCGATGATCTTCGGGAGCGGGCCGTGTTCTTTTGCCATCCATGCGAAATACGCCATGACCGGCGATAAACATGCAAATACCGTCCACCCGATCAGGAATGACCATCCGTAGACGCCATGGGTAAGCATGGCCGCTACATAATAGGTGAGCAGCATGCCCATGCAAAACGGCAGGATATTCCGCATGGCGGATCGCTTCGTGGGACTGTAAATGGCGATCAGCGTTCCGATCAAAATCCAGATCGACATCTGCGAGAAGATCTCGCCAAGGTTCTGCGTGGAAAGATCAAGCAGCCGCGCCGCCGCCCCAAGCAAAAGCCCGGCTGCGAGCATGGACGGCGGGCTCAGCAGGATATGCCTGCGCTTCATGATGCCGATCGCCGCCCCAAATAGCGAAACACATGGCTTTTGTATTCCGCATACGGCGCTCCGAATGCCCGGTGCAAATATCGTTCTTCCTGCAAAATCTGCAAATGGAGCATCGTCACCGCAAAGGCGGAACAAAGTGCAGTCCACGGATTGCAATACAGCAAGAACACGCCGATATATTGCAGGTCAAAGCCCAGAAAAGCCGGATTCCGGCTGAATTGATAGATGCCGCTCGTTACCAGCGCGGTCTTATCCTTTTCCGGGATACCCGCCCGCCAGCTGTCCTTCATGCACAGGACAGAGAGAAGAAAGACGGCGTCCCCGATCATCGCAACGAGAAATCCGGTAAAGCGCGCGTTTGCAGGAAGGCAGCTCCAACCGCGCACAATGGACAGCAGCTGCACGGCAGGCGCGCAGAGTGCTGCGATCCCCATGAGAACTTCCACCGTGTGGACACCGCTTTCCTTCCTGCGGCCGATCTGTCGGGTTTGGATTCCGCGCCGCCCCTGGGCCAGCATTTTTGCGAAGTAAATTCCGTAGAACACGGCCAGTACAAAGAGCGTCAGCAGCGCGTAAGATGTATCGTTCATTTGCCTTCTCCTACAAACCAAAACGCAGCACAAACCGATCCTCTCGGATTGCACTGCGTCTAAGCGTCTGGCATTTGGATTTCTTCCATGTTTCCGCCCCTGAAACGGATCACACAGGTATATTTGCACTTTGGGCAGAATAGGGGAAAATCCTCTAATACCGTGTGTGGCCGTATCTGCGTTCTCGTTTTGCCGCCGCATTTGGGGCAGCAAAGCCAATCCGTTTTGGCGTCCGCTTTGTCCGCCATTTGAAATCACCTCGGTTTATTTGGAAATCAGCGCCCGGAATTCTGCGTCACGGTCAAAGGTGCCTGCCGCAAAGCCGGGGATCTCCTTGATGGATTTGCAAATGCTGATACTGAAGCCCGTCAGGATCTGCCCGATCTCCCGGTCGGAGTAGGGGCAGTCGCCGGTCACGATCAGCGTGGACAGGCTGTGCACGACGAACCACAGATCACGAAAATAAAGGTCTGCTTCCGCGGCCGTGATGCGGTAAATGTTCATCAGCGTTGGTCGGACAAGCTCCTGCAGATGCCGCATGGACTTCATGGTGCTGTATTCCTGATCCTGCGCCCGCGTCAGGAACAAAAAGCGGTAAAGCTCCGGCTCTTCCCGCGCAAAGCGGATATACTGCATCCCAACACCAAAGAACGGGATCTCTTCTTTCAGCCCGGCATCCACATAGTCATCATACATATGCACCGCAGCGGCATAGACCTCCTGCCGGACGGTATCCATAGAGCCAAAGGCGGTAAAAACCGGCTGTGTGGAGGTGCCAAGCTCGTCGGCCATCGTCTTTGCGGTCAGACCGTCGATCCCTTTGGCCCGCACAACGCGCATCGCCGCGTCTACCATTTCTTCCTTCGTAAACTTGTTCTTTGGAGCCATGGCCTGCATTCTCTCCTTGTTGAAACAGATCGCTCGATGCATATCGCCTGATGTATATTATATATTATACGCATGAGAGGCGCGGGTGTCAATAGTAGAGGAGAATATTCCTTATGCTTTTTCGCCCCTTTTTCCGAGCGCCGTCCCCAATGCTGCCGCTGTGATATCTGCCACCACATGACTGACCAGCACCGCGGCCCAAATTCCATTCAGGCCAAAGCCCAGACGGGAGAGCAGGTAAGCCAGGGGCATCCGCACGATGATGTAATAAAAGATCATCAGGAACATGCCTTCTTTATGAATGAATATCATTCAGTAATGGCGCCTTGAAAATCCCCCGTCCCAAAACGGGGGATGTATTCAAAGGTGAAGTGCGAAAATAAGAAACGCTCGGATCTTTTGGGACTTTTCTTCTTGCGTCAGATCGTCCGAGCGCAAAATGCCGAGCTGCCCATAGACGCAGAACGCCGCCGCAGTCTGTAGGTCGTCAAACCGGATCTCGCCCTTTTGCCGGGCCTGCTGCAGCAGCTTCTCCACGACCGGGATCAGCTTTTCGCACACCTTGAGGGTGAGCTGATCGTGGAACTTCTTATTTTCCGTGCCGTGAAAAACGGGATAGTATTTCGTGTCCCTTTCTTCCATCGCGGAGGGCATCGCTTCGATGATCTGCCGCAGGGTCTGACCCTCGTCTGGTTGGAAGTCTCTCATCGGCTCTATCAGAATGTCGGCATACTGTTCGATCGCGCTATCAAACAGCGCTTCTTTGGACGGGAAGTAGCGGTAGCACAGCCCCTGCGCCACACCGATGGCCTTTGCGATGTCTGTGATGGAGGCCTTTTCGTATCCCTTTTCACCGAATAACCTGAGGGCAGTATCCAGGATCTCCTGCTTGCGCACTTCCGGCTCCTTCGTGATCCGCATCATCCAGGCCCCCTTTCCATGCATTATGATAGCACCATTTTCGGAAAAGCCAATGAATAACGTTCATTCATGCCGAATTTTTTTCAGACACACGGCCGCTGCGCCTGTTCCCGTACCGCGCGATGGTCTTATTCCTGCCTTGCGATTTTTCGGTACTCGATGGGCAGGATGCCCGTGCTCTTTTTGCATAGCTCCGCAAAGCGGCTCGAAGTGGTATAGCCGCTCATCCGGACGATCTGTCCCATGGTGAAATCGGCGTTGATAAGCAGGTGTTCCGCCTGACTCATTCTTTGGCCCTAAATGTGCTGCGTGATGCTGCACCCAAACTGCCGCTTGAAGCTGCTTTTCAGTTTCGGCTCGCTCATACAAACAGGACATTTCTTCTGCAAAGAAGAGATATCCTGATTTTTTGGATGGGTTGGCGGCCGCCAAATCGGCATTTTGTTCTTGCCGCTGCGATAACATCCTCCTGCGCTCGGCATGAACAAGGATGGAAGAGCGCATCTATCCTCTTCGAATAAAAAACATTGCGATGAATATCAGCGAGAAAAAAAGTATGCCGATAATGCCAACTTCAAATCGAAACGGATTTCTGATTCGCTGAGGGTCATTGGCATCATAATGGACATTCACCTCTTGGCCGACATGCTTTCCAATAAAAGAAAATGTGCGGTACTCGGCTGTGTAAGATTTCCCGTTGACATTGTATTCTATTTCTATTTTTTTGATCCGCTCCGTGCTGCCGCTGCTATCAGGATCATATGCAATATCGTGCGATAAACGAATCAGTTTCCCTTTTGCTGTGACATAGTTTCTTGTTTGTGCAAGGTTGACCATTAGCACAGCAAATAAGACGGTGACCGCTAACAAACTGAGCCATTTTACGATTTTGATTGCCTGATCCGAGCTGCTGCTCATTACTTTCATAATTAGCTCCTTTTTCGGCGATAGGGGACAGAACACAAAGATTCTGCCCCCGAATTTTAATTTCCCCGGAACTTTTGTGCTGCCGCCCAGATCCATATCGAAAAGCTGAACATTTTCGTCGACATCCATACCGGTTGGATCATATTCACATGACACGCCCTCGGGAGTCTTGATCCCGCTGATGATTGCCGTTCCGAAGCCGGCAAAGTCAATGGACGAAAAGACTTCTTCCGTAGCCGGGATGCTGCATTGCAGCACCAATTTGTCGGCCGCATCAGAAGCAACATGATTCACCTTGAAGGCAATGCCTGTGACATGCGCATCATTCGCAGGGAGAACGATCACATCTCCGGCTTTCAGGGCGCTTGATGCATCCGTTTTGGGCATTGTCACGGTGTAGGTGGCGTCGCTGTTATCGACTACGGTATAATCTGTGATAGTGCTCAATTCCTCTTTAAGGACAGCGTCTTGATACTGGGTATTATCATGAGCGTCCTCGGGATTCACCACAGTCGACGCATTGATTTTGTCAATAGCAGCGAAGATACTGTTGATTTCTGTGGATTTCAGAGCTTCACCCGGGTTAAAATGCTTCGTATTGTCCAAATCTAAGAAGCCATAGCCAATGGCAATGGCATCTTCATTGGGATACAACAGTTCGCTTAAGTCGGCCCAGGCAGAAGTGTCGAATGCATTCGTGCCGTCAAAGCCCATTGCTTTCACTGCGGTATAAGCGGCGAATTCTCTTGTCGCGGTTTTATCAGGATAAAACAATGGGATATCCTGTTCTAAATCCGCAACATCAGCAGGGGGCAGAATGCCATATGCCCGAGCTGCCTCGATTGCAATGGCGTTTTCATGCCCTTTGGTATCTCCGTAATAGTAATCGATTTTTTCGGCATCTACTTCGAGATTCATACCGAGCTTGTTCGCTAGAGCGGCCACCCATTCAGCCCTTGTATAGGCCGGGGAAATGGAATCGCAGAAGCGCATCATCAGCTCGGCAACCTGCGCACGAGTAGCGCCATCCCGGGGAGCGAGCTGATTGCTGCCTACGCCTATGATCATACCAGAGCCAACAGCCCAGGTCATCGCTTCAACAGCATAAGAACTTACCCGATCAGCATCCGTATAGGCAGAAATGTCACCTGAGGTTTCTTTGCCATACCCCTTGTAGAGCGCATAGCGGTATAGGATGACTGCCATCTGCTCACGGGTGATGGTATCATTGGGCCCAAAAGTGCTGTTCCCGTAACCAAATACAATACCGTTTTTACTGGCCCATGCCACCGCATTTGCATAGTACTGGTTTGACGGAACGTCCGCAAATTTCTCTCCGGCTGCGTAAGGGGTGCCTTCCAGACGGTGCAGAATCGTAACGAACATGCCGCGGGTCGTTGTGGTGTTGGGAGAAAACGTGTCGGCCGATGTGCCGACCATCATGCCTTTTTCATAGACGTACTGGACTGCGTGATAGAACCAGTCCTTTTCTTCCACGTCGGAAAATGTGTCATCTGCAGCCAATGCGAAGGTTGGCAGCATTCCCAGTATCAAGACGATACTCAGAAGCAGGGATAGGATGCACTTGGATCTTTTCATTTTCATATGTCGTTTCTCCTCCTTTGTATGTGACGTAGTTAATGGAACGTTCTTTTGCAAATTTTGAAGGACACACCATTATATAGCTAAATTATACAGAAATTTTCCAGCCGTTTCAAGTGCTTTTTATGTTTTTATTTCCTTTTTGCGCAGGACTGCAATACATCTTAGACGATCGGAGAAGCAAAGGCACGAGAGATCGCGCCGTCTGTGTGCGCGCCCGCTGTAAGGCGGCGGCAGAAAATCAGACCTGTGGTGGGGCAAAACTGGTGCATTCCCGTTGATTTGCTCCGCGAAATGTGTTACGCTCTCAGTGCTGGAAGCCCGGCCTTGGCCGGGAAATTTTTGCTTATGGGAAGACAGGTATGGACTATTATCTTCTTGCAGATATGACGGTGCAGATCGGCTACGAGCTCGCGGTCGCCGGGGCGGAGACGTACCGGGTCGAGGAGACCATGCGCCGTGTGATCGAGGCATATGGCACGGAGGGACAGGTGTTTGCCATCCCGAACTGTGTTGCGGTGAGCTTCGTGACGCCGAATACGAAGCCGCTGGCCATCATGAAGCGCGTGAGCTACCACGGCAACGACCTCGAGCGCATTGAAAAGCTCAACGCGCTCAGCCGGCGCATCTGCGCCGAAGTCCCGGAGCCGCAGGAGGCGCAGCGCTGGCTCAAAGAGACGACGGCTGCCGTCCGCAGCTATGCCGTGTGGACATATTACCTCGGCAATTTCATGGCTGCGGCGGGCTTTTGCTGCGTATTCGGCGGCACGGTGCGCGACTGGCTCTGGGCAGGGCTGAGCGGCCTGATCATCGGCTTTGTGACGCGCTGTATGGATCGGCTGGAGGTCAACCCGTTTTTCAGCACCATTGCGGCGTCCTTTCTCATGGCGCTGCCGGCGTATGTCGCTGCCGGCCTCGGCTGGCTCGACTGCGTGGCGGTCGTCATCATCGGCGCGCTGATGCTGCTCGTGCCCGGACTGCTCATCACAAATTCGATGCGCGACATCATCTACGGCGACACGAGCTCCGGCGTCAGCCGCATCGTGCAGGTGCTGCTCTCGGCGTTCGCCATCGCGCTTGGCACGGCGGCGGCGTGGCACGTCACGACGCCGATCTACGGACATGCGGAGGCGGCTGCGGCGCTGACCTATCCGCTCTGGGCGCAGGGGATCGCAACGTTTTTCGCCTGCATGGGGTTCGTGATCCTGTTTAACGTCCACGACTGGGGCAGCGTTTTGTGCGCGCTCGGCAGCGCGCTGACATGGATCGTGTACCTGCTGTGCAGCAGGGCCGGGTTCAGTATCTACAGCGCCAACTTCTTTTCCGAGGTCGTGGCCGCCGTGTATTCCGAGGGCATGGGGCGCTGGCGCAAGTGCCCGGTCACGTCCTATCTGGTCATCTCCAGCATTCCGCTGCTGCCCGGCGCGGGTATTTATTACACGATGAGCATCGGCCTTTCGGGCTCTGTGCAGGCGGCGCTGCAAAAGGGACTGGAGACGGCCGGAATCGCGGGCAGTCTGGCAGTTGGCATCCTGCTGGTGTCGACGGTGTTTCGTGCTGTGAATGCGCGCCGGCATCCCGCGGCGCATCTGTAGGGAAGGAGCGAGCAATGAACAAGCCGAATGTGCTTTTGTTTGATATCGACAACACGCTGCTGGATTTCAGCGCCGGCGCGATGCAGGCAATGGAGGAGATCTTCCGCGCAGCAGGACTGCCGTATGCGCCGGAGATGTTTGCCGTGTTTCAGGTGGAGAACGACAAGCTCTGGGCGCGGATCGAGCGCGGCGAGCTGACGATCGCCGGGCTGCGGGACGTGCGCTGGCAGACGATCCTGGCGCGGCTCGGGCTGGAGGCTGACGGCGCGGCGATGGAGGATGCGTTCCGCGACCGTCTGCATGAGAGCGCGGTCCCGGTCGCGGGCGCGCCGGAGGTGCTGGCGCGGCTGCATGGGGAATACCGCCTGTGCGCTGCAAGCAACGGGCCGTATGCGCAGCAGGTGAACCGTCTGCGCCGGGCCGGGATGCTCGATGCGTTTGAGCGGCTGTTCATCTCCGGGCAGATGGGCGCAGAGAAGCCGAGCCGGGTATTCTTTGACCGGTGTCTTGCGCAACTGCCCGGTGTTCGGCCGGAACAGTGCCTGATGATCGGTGATTCGCTCACGGCGGACATTGCGGGCGGCAGGGCAGCGGGGATGCGCACCTGCTGGTTCGACCCCGCCGACCGCGGCACGGCCATGCCGCCGCAGGCGGACTGGCGCATCACGCGGCTGGAGGAATTGTTCGATATTCTCTAAGAAAGCGCAAAAAGCAGACCGCCCTCGCTTTGCTGAGCGAGGGCGGCTTTCCTATATGCATACAAAAACGCGGGTGCAGATCACTCTGCACCCGCGCGGGTTTTGTGCGGTTTTCGGGGTCAGCCGAAGATTAGATCTTCATGCAGACGTCCCATGCACGCCAGATGACGGTGCGCAGGTTGCCGATGGCAACGCAGTCACCGACGCGGTGCACGTGACGGCCCTTGTCGCCAACCGGAGCCGGCACGAAGCCGATGCCGTTGATGACGTTGTCGCAAGCGACCTCGAAGGTCTTGCCGTCCTGACCCTTGACGGTAACGCCGCCGTCGTGGATCTCGGTGATGGTGGAGTGCAGATAGGTCGGGACCTTGTGGTACTCCATCGCGTCACGCAGGAAGGAGGTGTTGGCAAGGCAGGTAGCCTGAGCAGCAACCAGGTCGCCGGCGTACTCGACAATGATCGGGTGCTTGCCCTGGAGGATCAGGTCGTAAGCCGCCTCGCAGGAGGACTGGCCGCCGCCGAAGAACAGGACCTTGTCGCCGACTTCCTTCTTCTCCTTGAGCAGTTCGGTGAAGCTCATGGTCTTCTCGAAGCCCGGGATCATGGGCATGGTTCTCGGCACGGAGCCGGTGGCCACGATGATCTCGTCAAAGCCGCGCATGGTGCCAAGGTCGGTGACCTCGGTGTTGAAGCGGATGTCGATGCCCTGCTTCGCGACTTCCTTCTTGTACCACTCAATGAGTTCCTTGTCGTTCTCTTTGAAGCTCATCGCGGAAGCGGTGAGGAACAGGCCGCCGAGCTCGTTGGTCTTTTCGAAGAGGACCGGCTTGTGGCCGCGCTTCTTGAGCACGAGCGCGCACTCCATGCCGCCGATGCCGCCGCCGATGATGGCGACC
>ERZ1107006.1830-NODE-1830-length-17140-cov-5.168335_pt1 | contig 17140 bp, 16 predicted proteins | sample MGYA00403696_ERZ1107006 | MGnify/ENA primary metagenome ERZ1107006 (study PRJEB35170, sample SAMEA104062441) | human gut metagenome | biome: human gut; feature: human-associated habitat; material: faeces | place: Denmark | collected 2012-08-13 ...
TTTCAAAAGACTCTCACAAAAAGAGATTCCCGGATTATTAAAATGCAGTGACAACCCCTGATACATATCCACGATATGAAGAAGATGTTCTTTTCCCTCTTCTTTTAATGCATACTTTCTTACCGTTCTGTCTCCCTGTTCATTTTGGACAATATCGGTGCGTATCTGAAATCTGCGCTGTCTTTCATTGGAATATTTTGAAAAAATCGTTCTGGTCACTTAGTTTGTTCCTCTCTCACTCGCAATCAGTAAAAATGAATTTGAAAACTCCTGAAACAATCCTTCTGCTATCAACGTATTATAAGCGGAAAGCTCATTAAAAAACATATATCTGTCCCGGTCAATATTTCTTCTATTATCATTCAACTCGCCCTCTTTTGGCAGATATTCATCCGAATAAATCACAGATGGGAATTTATAATCAGGATATGGATAATAAAATTGAAGTTCCGGCAATCCTGCCTCTGTAAATATCTTCTGATATTCCTTGAATACCGCCTGCTGCGTCACGATTCCAAGCAGCTTGTTCTGCTCGTTCGTGATCGGAATAAAACGAGCTTTGGAGGTGATAAACATTGCTGCCGCTTCCTCAATCCGTGTATTCTCACCGATGGTCTCAATTCTTGTTTTCATGAACTCCATCACTTTTCGCTGTGCAAATTCTTCCCTGGTCCCTGTATAGTTCCGGAAAAATTCCTCAAACAAAAACTGTTTGGACAAAACACCCACAAACTGCTGTCCGTCCACTACCGGAAGCGAGAGAAGTCCCTGCTCGTCGATAATCTTCATTGCCTCTTCTACCGTATTCTCCACGCTGATACACGCCAGCTTACTGAAAGGCATCATAATTGCTTTTACACGCATAACCAATACCTCCTGTCTGCTTTTATTGTAAGTATATTATACACTAAATATTCTCAATTTGCCAGTCTATCGGTGCGATTCCATGCTCCTCAAGAAACGCATTTGCCTTGCTGAAATGCCTGCATCCGAAAAATCCCCGGTACGCAGACAGTGGGCTTGGATGCGGCGCTGTCAGGATCAGATGCTTTGGATTGGTCAGCATCGGTATCTTGCTCTGTGCCGGTCTTCCCCACAGCATGTATACAATCGGTCTGTCCTGTGCATTCACAGCCTGGATGATCGCATCCGTAAACTGTTCCCAGCCATGCCCCTGATGGGAGTTTGCCTGATGTGCACGCACAGTCAGTACTGTATTTAACAAAAGCACGCCCTGATCTGCCCATTTTTTCAGATATCCATTATTCGGGATATAACAGCCGAGATCATCATGCAGTTCCTTATAGATATTCTGTAAGGAAGGCGGTATTTCTTTCTGCTCCGGTAATACGGAAAAAGATAATCCGTGCGCCTGATTTACATTATGATATGGATCCTGCCCAAGCAAAAGCACTTTCACCTTGCTTAACGGTGTAAAATGCATCGCATTAAAAATATCGTCCGCCGGTGGATAAATCACCGTTTTACTGTATTCATCGCGGACAAACTGATATAACTCTCTATAATATGGCTTTTTGAATTCACCTTGGATTTCATCCAGCCAGTCATTTGTAATCATTGACATTTTTGTTACCTTCTTAGAATTTCTCCTGTACTACTGCATTTGTCCGGGACAGCCAGCCGGCTGTTGTCTGATGTTTCAGCGCCGCACCGGAACTCCCCGGCCTGCAAGATAATCTTTCAGATCAGCGATTTCCAGCTCTTTATAATGGAACAGAGAAGCTGCTAACGCTGCGTCTGCTTTTCCTTCCGTCAGCGCATCATAAAAATGCTCTTTTGTTCCGGCTCCACCGGATGCGATTACCGGAATGGATACATTTTCAGCGATCATTCTGGTGAGTTCCAGATCATAACCGGCTTTTGTGCCATCACAGTCCATGCTGGTCAGCAAAATCTCACCCGCACCCAGTCTGTCTGCTTTCATCGCCCATTCAACAGCATCCATGCCAACATCGATACGACCGCCATTTTTATAAATATTCCAACCGGAACCATCTTCTCTTCGTCTTGCATCAATGGCTACAACCACACACTGACTTCCAAATTTATCTGCGGCCTCACTGATCAGATTCGGGTTATTGATGGCAGATGAGTTGATGGAGATCTTATCTGCTCCCTCGCGGAGCAACGCCTTAAAATCATCTACCGTGCGGATTCCTCCACCCACGGTAAACGGGATAAATACCTTTTCTGCGACCTTTCGCACCATATCGACCACAGTCTCCCGCGCATCAGACGTTGCTGTGATGTCTAAAAATACTAATTCATCTGCTCCTGCCTTATCATACGCTGCCGCAATTTCTACCGGATCACCTGCATCTCTTAAGTTAACAAAATTAACACCTTTTACCACGCGTCCCTGATTTACATCCAGACACGGAATAATTCTTTTTGTAAACATTGACGTTCCTCCTACAATTTTGCAAAGTTAGAAAGTATCTGTAATCCTACTGTTCCACTTTTTTCCGGATGGAACTGACATGCAAAAATATTATCTTTTTCCACAGACGCATGAATATGTGTGCTGTACTCGATGGTTGCTTTGACAATTGACTCTTCTCTGGCTTTTAAATAATAGGAATGAACAAAATAAACAAATGGATTGCCATTCAGATTTTCAAACAGTCGTCCATTGTTCTGCAGATCCAGCGAATTCCATCCAATATTTGGAATTTTCAGTCCTTCCTGTTCTGGGATTCGAAGGATTTCTCCATCCAACAGATGTAACCCTTCCACTCCCTCAGACTCTTCACTTCCTTCAAACAAAAGCTGTAATCCCAGACAGATTCCCAAAAATGGTTTCTGTTCTGCCGCCACTTCATGAATGACCTTGTCAAGTTCAAACTTCCTCAGCTGGCTCATGGCATCTCCGAAAGATCCAACACCCGGAAGGATCACCTTGTCTGCCTTTTTGATCTCATGAAAATCTCTTGTGATCACGCACTCCTGCCCCAGAAACTGTAACGCCTTTTCTACACTTTTTAAATTTCCTGCATCATAATCAATGATTGCTATCATTCTGTCACCTCTGATAAGCCTGCCTTCTCTAATACTTTATAAATTTCTCTGGAATAAGTCTCTTTATTGGACAGTGCATACATGGTTCTTGCATCCTCTGCTGTCAATCCAAAATCCTGCTGTAATGCTTTCTCTGCTGCACTTTCAATCTTATCAAACTCGCCCCTGCATCCATAAGTCTCTGCATCCTGCAGATACTTGTCATATCGCTGCACCGTGCGGATCAGAGAATCCAGAGCCATATCGTAAACCTCTGCATCCATCATGCTCTCGTAAGCTTCATACTCTGCTGAAACCATAGCTGTAATACGATATTTCTCATAGGTATCCGTGTCTTTTTCCTTTACTTTCTCCCCTGCCACAGCCTGAAAAGCATCCGAATATCTTCCTTCTGCAAATGCCTGGTCTGCATCTGCAAAACTGTTTGAATATCCAAGTAAATGTGTGCCTGCCAGAACAAGTACCAGAATGGATGCTGCCATCACAAAAACGAGGATCACCGGCACTTTTGGCAGCGGCGGTGTGTTATCCGGTTCTGCCGGTGGCTTTGGTTTCTTCTCTTTCTTTGGTTTTACTTTTTTCTCTTTCGGCTGCTTTGGTGCTTTTTCTTTCTTCTTTTTCTCTTTTTTCTTTTTTTCTTTTTTGCCCTTCTTATCACCGTCCGAAGAACCTTCTAACTCTTTTAAGATGTCCATATCATCCATAGACATCTCAGTAACAGCAGGTTCTGCCTGCATTCCGGAAATTTCTTCCTCATCTGGTTCATCATCACCGAACAGTAATTTAGACAGCTTTGCCAGAAATCCCTGTTTCTTCGGCTTCTTTTCTTCTTTTCCCCCGTCATCCGGCTGCACTTCTGCTTTTGCATTGTCTGCCTCCGGTATTTCGGAATCTTCGCCTGTTCCACTCAGAATTTTCATTAATTCATCATCTTCATCCGATACCGCTTTTTCGTTTTCTGTTTCCGGATCATCCAGTCCAAAATCATCAATTCCGATATCATCGATTGCCAGATCATCAATTCCATCTTCACTGGCACCCTCATCATTTTTTACTTCGGCAGTATCCTCTTTCTGCTCTGCTGTTTTCTCCACTGCTGATGTTTCCATCTCTGCTGTATCATTTGCGGCTTCCTGATTCACGCTCTCCATGATCTGGTCAATATCATCAAGCATCGGCTGTGTTGCTTTTGTCACACCCTGTGAACTTTCGTCCCTGTCTAATTCTTGCTCGAACTGTTTTAAAAATTCATCGGGATCATTATCTTTCCGGAGTTCCTGTTCAAACTGATCCATAAACAGATCATTGGAATCCGGAATATCAATTGTCTCTCTTGTACTCTTCTGTGGCATTTGTTCTTTACTCTCAATTTCTTCTGGATTTACAGGATCACTGTCATTTAAATCAGATCTGCCATCGACGGCATTTAATAACTGATCCAGGTAATTTTCTGATTCATTCATGGTAATATTCTCCTGCTATTGATTTCTTTGTAACTATCATATATTTATTTTTCGATTATAGTAAATCAGGGATGTGAAAAAACTCACACCCCTTTTTCTGACTTAATCTACGCTCTTATCGATCAGATTGTCAATTGCCTCTACCAGCATACCGATCTCCGGCTTTGTCAACTGGGCATCTGCTCCTAACTGTTCTCCCTTTTTGCGCATCTCCTCATTCACAAGAGATGAAAAAATAATAAGTGGTATCTTCTTGATCTCATCATCTGATTTGCAGAGTTTTGTCAATCTGTGTCCATCCATGAGAGGCATCTCAATATCTGTGATGATACAGTGTACGTCCTGACGGACTGTTCCTTTCTTCTTGAACTCAGTCAGCTTATCCCACGCCTCCTGTCCGTTCATTGTCATGATCAGATTCGTGTATCCTGATTTTTTCAGACACTCTGAGATCATTTTTCCAAGCAGTGGGGAATCCTCTGCAATGAGGATTGGAGAATCGCTTCTGTCTCTGGCTGTTCTCTCCTCCACATCTGATACTTTCAGTCCGGTTTCCGGGCTGATGTCCGTAACTATCTTTTCAAAATCAAGGATCACCACTAATTTTCCTTCCAGCTTGATAACCCCTGTTGCAGCACTCTTATCTTCCGTGTTGATCGTAGAATCCGGTTTAATGATGTCCTCCCATGATACTCTGTGGATACCGATCACTTCATCTACATGGAATGCAATGTTTAATTTATTAAAGTTTGTGATAATGAATAAGCCCTTTTTCTCGGATGGTTCCATTCCCAGACACTTTTTCAGGTCAATAACCGTCATCATCGTATCACGCGGCATAAAAATTCCTTCCACACAAGGATGTGCATTTGGAACCGGTGTTACCTGCTGATAGGTAAGGATCTCTCTGATCTTTGCCACGTTGATTCCATAATAATTGTCACCTAACGTAAATTCCAGAACTTCTAATTCATTTGTACCTGACTCTAAAAGAATATTTGTATCCATTGTGTCTTCCTCCCACGTATATGTTCTCTTGTTTTTTAATTCGATTGGTCTTCATTATATATGAACCTCAGTCCGCAGTGCACACCAGAAAAATCAGAGATTTTCTGGCTGTCGGGCATTCGCCCTATCACTCTCGATATATACAGACCTCACCATGCAAGCATGTCCGATCTGTATATGCTCGATTGGCACTGCTCATTGCTTACGCACATTATATCATAACTCTTCCTGTTTTTACAATTTTATTTCATAAGTTGTGTCATCTCTTGTCACATGGAGCACAATATCAGAAACTTCTGTCACGGAATCCGGTATCTCAAATAAAAGAACCGCTGATTTTGTCTCTCCTGCCGGGATCTCATCATCATAAGTTGAAAAATCCGTTGTCATGATCGTTGTATAAGCAGAAACCTGCGTACTCTCTGCTCCATCAGCAGAATAATCCGCTGTAAACTTTACCTTTGAAGTGAGATTATCCAGAGTAATATCCTCTTCTGTAGGATTGGTCATATCGATTTCAAGTACCATAAACTGTTTTCCATTCGAGGCTCTTACATCAAGCACATCCGACTCTGTATAGTTTCCGGCAAGGCTTACTCCTCCATAGGCAACTTCCAGTCCATCCGCTCCAAATACATCCTCCAGCGTATTTCCGGCTGGTGTCTCATCCATTATTTCTGTGCCATCCACACTCTCACTGCCTGTGACAGTCTCTTCCGGCTCTGTTTCTTCCGCGCTCTGATCCACATAGACCAGACCATCCTTCTGATATGAATTATGCTTGGAAACAACGTGTACTGCATAATTGACGATCTGACTTTCCTCTGCCTCTGTGAGATCATATGCTTTCGTTCCGCATCCTGTCAGCAAAAGCATACCTGTCAGACATAAGATTCCTTCTATTTTTTTTCTTCTCATACTGTATCATCCTCCGCCTGTCCGGAACCAATCCCTGTTTTTTCCGTGTCAAGTTCGAACCAGAATTCTACGCCATCTTCATGATTTAACACGCCACATTCCCTGTGAAATGACTCCATGATTGCCTTTACGATAGAAAGTCCTATACCACTTCCACCATATTCTCTCGTTCTCGCCTTGTCCACTTTATAAAACTTAATCCAGACATTATCAAGATCTTCTTCCGGAATCTGTTTTCCGGTATTGAATACACTCACCCGGACAACACTGTCTTTTCTTGTATACCAGATTCTGATCTTCTTATCAAATTCTGCATGATGGATCGCGTTGCTCAGATAATTCGTCACAACCTCTTCCACCTTGAATTCATCTCCCCATGCATCCATCGGTTCACTCTCATCAAATGTAACCGAAATATCGTTCTGCTCTAATAAAATAGAAGATGAATTAATAATTCCATGAATCAGTTCTGTCAGATTAAAGCGTTCCATTGGAACAACTTCATTTCCAAACTCTAACTGGTTTAAAGTCAGAAGTTTTTTGACCATCTGATTCATTTTATCCGCCTCGTCCATGATCACTTCACAGTAGAAATCACGGCTCTGTGCATCATCATTGATACACGCCTGCAATCCCTCTGCATATCCCTGGATCAACGCCAGCGGTGTCTTCAGCTCATGAGATACATTGGATAAAAACTCCTTGCGCATCTCATCGATTTCTGTTTTTTTCTCAATATCCTGCTTTAATTCGTTATTCGCACTTTTAAGTTCTGAGATCGTGCTTTCAAGCGCACATGACAAACGGTTAAAATGTTCACCGAGTTCATCTATCTCATTTTTTCTGTGTCCTCTGGAAACATACTTGGCATCAAAATCAAGCTCTGTCATTCTTTTTGATATGTCCGTGAGTTCTGAGATCGGTGTTGTTATCCTCTTAGACACAAACACTGTGACAATCGCACTGATCGCAATTGCCAGAACGCCCACGTAAACCAGAAACTGATTTGAAATTTTTGCACTCTCACGGATACTCTCCACTGCAGTACGCATCAGGATCAGATTTCCATTGGAAAGTGTTCCATAAAGAACCATGTACTCAGATGATAACCTTGTATCTGTCTGTTTCTGTATGACGTAATTGTCTGATCTCTGTAAAATCTCGGTCTGGCTTCTGTCATCACCAAACAAAATATTCATAAATTCCATCAGAATGACCTGATTGTCATTCACCGAAGACCTCACGATCGCACGGTTGGAACTGATGATCATAACTGCGATATTACCATTGGCACACAGATTGTCAAAAGTGACATCAAACTCACTGGAATTCAGTTCACCTGTCTCACTGGCACCGTTGATCACATCATATCCGTCAATCAGCGAATCCTGCTTGTTCAGCATATAATATTTTTCCAAAAAGGAAGTATTGATAAACCAGCATAACATAATCGTCCCTGCGACAAGTCCGACTAATATCACTGCAAGTTCGCGGGTCAGTGACCCTTTTTTATCTCTCTTCATATTATGACAACCATCCTGTAATGTCAATCAGTTTTGCCAATAATCGGCAGCACCCTACTCCACTATAAACTTGTAGCCAACACCCCAGATTGTCTTGATATACTCTCCTTTTTCCCCGATTTTGGCACGGAGTTTTTTGACATGTGTGTCAATTGTCCTCGCATCTCCAAAGTAATCATAATTCCACACATTGTTCAATATCTTTTCACGGGATAGTGCAATTCCCTGATTCTCCATAAAATAGTCCAGCAGTTCAAATTCTTTAATGCTTAATTCGATCGGTCTGCCATCCACGGTCACAAGATGCGCTGTCTTATCCAGTTTAATACCGCCCGCCTCAACAAATTTTTCATCATTTCCGGCAGTCAGCCCGCTTCTGCGAAGCAGTGCATTTACCCTTGCCACAAGGATTTTCGGTGAAAATGGTTTGGAAATGTATTCGTCCACTCCAAGTTCAAATCCGGTCAGTTCATCGCTCTCATCGCTTTTTGCAGTCAGCATAATGATCGGAACTTTGGATGTTTCACGCACTTCACGGCAGACATCCCATCCGTTGATCTTTGGCATCATGACGTCTAAAATAATCAGTGCGATATTCTTTTCTTTATAAAATATATCCAGTGCCTCCTCACCGTCTCCGGCTTCTAACACTTCATAATCTTCCCGCACTAAAAAGTCTCGGACCAGTTTACGCATCCTGCTCTCATCATCTACTACAAGAATCTTTAATCTCTCCATATCGTCCTCCGGTTATGTCTGTTCTCTGTTCATCATATCATGATTTTATGGCGAATCTGTGAAATCTGTCTGTTCTGTATCCACCTGGATCCCAAGTTCCTGTTCTTTTTCGCTCACTGCCTTTTCCCGCTCCGTCAGTTCCTGCTCCCAGGATGCATAGCGGTTTAAAAGTTTCGACTGATAGTCCACGATCGTCGGACTGTCGCTCGTCAGCGCCATGGCAAACATTGCCACAACGCACACCACAAGGATTGCATTCACACACAGGGAAATCTTCAATTTTCCGGAGGACTCTGTCTCTAATGCCTTCCTGTCGATCTTTGCAAGATTTTTTTCACGCTGTCTCGCCCTGACCGCCCGCACACGTTCCTTCTGTGCGATCTCACGCTTCTGCTTTTTTAAGCTTTCCTCAAGTCTCGGATGTGTGACCGGAATCGGCAGGATATCTTCATTTTTGATAAAAGGAATTGTCGTCAGGTATTCCTGCAGATCCTTTAAATAACTGTATCCGACTGCTGTTTCAAACAGTTTCTGTCCGATCATTTTGTTATAAACCTGCAATATGACCTCCGGATCATTCATATCGGTCTTGGTCTTGATATATCTGATCCCCTCGATTTCCTTTTTCGCCTGTTCTGCTTCATCCTTATTTTCAAAAGAAAATCCACCAACGCTCACTCTCTGCGTATTTTCCGGCATTTGTTCTTCCTCCGTTCCATTTACACTTCCTAAGCACATGTTATTTTTATTATAAAAAATAACTTTACAGTTTGCAAGTTTTATCCGTGCAGATATAGAATACTCTCCTCCGGGATAGCGAGATACTGCGGCATTTTTTCCTGATATTCTTTCTGCCAGCTTTCTTTCGGGATTTTCCACCAGACATCATGTTCGAAAACAACCACCAGTTCAAAAGGATCGTCGAGGATCTTTCCGTTTTGGCACTCCACCAGATTTTCACGCTGTCCGTTCTCCGGCAGTCTTAAATAATGTGCGCGGATGCCGATATGTGTCGTATTTTCCGGGATCATGCCCTTTACGCAGACCGTTGTATTCCAGTTTGGCAGAACCATCGTATGGTCGTCCACTCTCTCGATTTTTTCAATATTTTTGCAGCCTGTCAGCTTCGCTGCCGCCGGTGTGCCGGGATTTTTAAAAATCTCTTTTGTGATACCAAATCCCGCCTGTCTGCCATCCTCCACGATCAGCATATGCTCACAGAAACGGTAGATCTCATCGCGGCTGTGCGTCACCATCAGAATGTCTTTGTCATAACCGGACAAAAGTTCCAGCAGTTCCAACTGCAGTTTTTCTTTCAAAAATGCGTCCAGCGCAGAGAAAGGCTCATCCAGCATCAAAACCTCCGGGTCTGACGCAAGGATTCTCGCCAGCGCCACACGCTGCTGCTGCCCGCCGGATAATTTTCCCGGATAAGAGGATTTTAACTCTGTCACATGCAGCAGTTCCATATAATCTGCCGTCTGTTTTTTTATCTCCTCCGCAGACATTTTCTGACCGGGACGATACTGAAAACCAGCCGCAATGTTCTTCTCCACCGTCATGTTCGGAAACAGTGCATAATTCTGGAATAAATAGCCGACATGTCTGTCCTGCACGCGCAGATTGATCTTTTTGCCGGAATCAAACAATACCCTGCCATTCAAAACAATTTTCCCACGATCCGGTGTCTCAATGCCGGCAATGCATTTTAACGTCATGCTCTTGCCACAGCCGGACGCACCGAGGATTCCGGTGATTCCCTGTTTTCCTTCGGTATCAAAAGAAACAGACAGCACTTTGTCATTTAGTTTTTTTTCGATCTCCACCTGTAAACTCATCTTTTTTTCTCTCCACGCAGATTCATTCCTGCCACGATGAGCAGGGAAAAAGCAACAATGATCAACACGTATTTTCCTGCGGTATCCATATCCCCGGCCGCCACCTCAGAATAAATGGCGAGTGGCAGTGTCCTTGTTTTTCCTGCAATATTTCCGGCGATCATCGCAGTCGCTCCGAATTCGCCGAGCCCTCTTGTGAATGCGAGCACGCCGCCGGAGAGGATTCCCGGTCTTGCCTGTGGCAAAATAATTTTCCAGAAAATGGTGCGTTCACTCATGCCAAGCGTCCTGCCCGCATAGATCAGATTTGCATCGACCTGCTCGATCGCGCCTCTCGCCGAGCGATACATCAGTGGAAACGAGATCACGACAGCCGCCAGAACGGTTGCCTGCCAGCTGAACACGATTTTATAATGAAATACTTTTTCTAAAAAGATACCGGCCGGTCTTTTTGCTCCAAACAGATAAAGCAAGAAAAATCCTGCTACGGTCGGAGGCAGTACGAGCGGCAGTGTCAGCAATCCATCCAGCCATGCTTTTGCTTTTGTGGAACGGACGGACACAACGCCCCGTGCTGCCCAAAGCCCCAGAAAAAATGTGATGATGATCGATACGACCGATGTTTTTAACGAGATCCATACCGGTGAAAGATCCATTCTTTTATGCCTCCTGAACTACTATCCTGTCTTATTGCTGTGAATTGACAGTGAATCCTGCCGCCTTGAATACGTCAAGCGCTTCATCGGACTGTAAAAACTCCATGAATGCATCTGCTGCGTCTTTGTTCTTTGTCTCTTTTAACTCTGCCACCGGATAAATGACTTTGGAAACACTTCCCTCCGGTGCTTCTGCCACAACCGAAACCTTGTCAGTCATGGAAGCTGCGTCTGTTGCGTAAACGATCCCGGCGTCTGCACTTTCCTCAGCCACCCAGTTTAATACCTCTGTCACGTTAGTTCCAAGACTTAATTTACCTTCCACACTGCTCCCGAGATCCAGATTCTCCAATGCCTCTTTGCCGTACTGTCCTGCCGGAACACTCTCCGGATCACCAATTGCGATCATATCTGCATTCACAATGTCCTCAAAAGAAGTGTAGCCGTTCTCTTTTCCTGCCGGAACGATCAGAACGATTTTATTTTCCAGAAGATCCACAGATGCATCCTCTGCGATATAGCCCTCCTCCTGCAATGCCTCCATCTGTTTTAATGCTGCGGAAAAGAAGATGTCCACATCTGCGCCAGCCTCAATCTGTGACTGTAATTTTCCGGAACTGTCATACGTTCCTTCAATGGATACTTCCGGGTACTGTTCCTCAAACATTGGGATCAGATGCTCTGTAAAAGATTTTTCCAGACTTGCGGCTGCTGCCAGTGTGATCGTTCCCTGAATGTCTGCATTCTGTGCTGCACCGGATGTTTCTGTTGTCACAGTTTCCTCCGTGCCTTCATTCTGCGCCGGAGCATCTGTGTTTGTATCTGCTCCTTTATTGCTGCCACAGGCTGCAAGTCCTGCGGTCATAGCTGTCAGTAATAGAACTGCTGTCAATTTTTTCATCATTTTTTTCTCATTTTTCTTCTGATTGTTTTTATATAAATCTGCAAATTGTTTGCAAATTCATGATTCTTTTATTTTCCCGCACAATTTCCGGTATTTCCCTTTAAAATATCAATTCCATGCGTCAGTGCACCGATCACATATTCCAAACACTCTCTTACCGCCTTCGGGCTTCCCGGTAGGTTGACGATCAATGCCTCTTTCCGGATTCCCGACACGCCTCTGGAGAGCATCGCCCTCGGCGTGATCTGCAGGGAATAATAGCGCATGGCTTCTGAGATTCCCGGTGTTTCGCGCTCAACTGCACGCATGGTTGCCTCCGGCGTATTGTCTCTTTTGGAAAAACCTGTTCCGCCTGTCGTTAAAATCAGATCCGCTTTATCTTCATCCGAAAGTTCACACAACAGTGCTGTCAGCGTGTCTCCATCATCCGGGATGATTTTTTTGAAAACCACCTCATAGCCCTCTTTTCCCACAATTTCTTCGACCGCCGCTCCGCTCGCATCCTCCCGCTCTCCCTTAGAAGCGGTATCGCTTAACGTGATGACTGCCGCCCGGTACTGCACATGAAACTCATCCCCGACACTGATCTTTCCGCCGTGAAGCACTTTCGCAAACACGCCGTTCGTCGGCATGATGCACTCTCCCATCTTCTGAAAAATCTCACAGCCGTGATGACATTCTTTTCCGATCTGCGTTAATTCCAGCACCACATCTTTGCACGTAAACCTTGTCCCGACCGGGAACTTTGTAAAATCATAGCCGCTCACGACGAGATTTTCTCCGAAAGCCCCATCTGTAACCTCTGCACCACGCGCCTTAAATGCGGCGATCGTTTCCTCTGATAATAAGGAAATCTGCCTGTGCCAGTTTCCTGCATGGGCATCTCCCTCAATGCCCCAGTTTTCCACAAATACTGCGGATTCTATATTTTTCTTCTGTGTGCCCCGCTTTTCACTGATGCACACAGCCCTTACTTTTCCCATTTGTTAACCATGCCTTTCTAAACCTGTTTCGCACTAGCCTCCAATTTCAAACATTCCTCTATGCTCTGTCTGTTCCATCACATTCATTTCTCCGAAATGATGACACTTCGGTTTTTGTGTGATAGTCATTTCGATCTGCGCTTTTAACTCTGCATCCGAAACGCCGTCTCTTAACAGCGTGCGCAGATCCATTCCTGTCTCATATTGCAGACATGGTTTTAAAAAACCATCCGCCGTCATGCGGACACGATTGCATCCACTGCAGAATTTATGTGAAATTGCACTGATAAATCCAATTTTTCCTTCAAATCCATCAATTTCCATATAATGTGCCGGTCCGCTTCCAAGTTTTTCCACGCACGGTCTGATCGTCCCATAAGTTTCACAGAGTATCTGCCTTACCTCTTCCTCTTTTAATGTATGTTTTTCTTTTCCCTGACCGATCGGCATCAGTTCGATAAAACGGACATTTACACCGTCTTTTGCAAGTTCTGCCAGCGCAAGCAGCTCCTCTCTGGTCTGGTGCATCAGCACACAATTCACTTTTACAGAGATTCCTGCCTGTTTTTGCGCCTTTCGCATTCCCCGCAGCACAACTTCCAGATTACCATCAAAGGGATTCCTGTCCACATGGCATCCTCCTGTGAGGGAATTGTAATGTTCCGGCTTTAATGTATCCAGACTGATATTCACACCATCGAGTCCCGCTTTTACAAGACCATCCAGCTGTTGTTCCAAAAGGATCCCATTCGTCGTCAGTGTCACTTTTTCCATGCCGCATTCCTTTTTCAGCCGGAAAATAAGTTCTTCAATATGTTCCCTCACCAGAGGCTCACCCCCGGTCAGCTTAACATTTTTGATCCCGAGACTGCGGTAAATTCCCGCTAATTTCACGATCTCGTCATAAGTCAGAAGTTCTTCCTGTCTCAGATACGTCTTACGCGTCTGCGGCATACAATAAATACAGCGCAGATTACAGCGGTCTGTGACCGAAATGCGGATATAGTCGATATTGCGGCTGTATTGATCTAACATTGTTCTCTTTCCTTAATTCGCTCAAAAAGTCCGGATTTTCCACCGTCTTTTTTTTCTAAATGAACGTCAAAAATTTCCATTGCGCGGTCCATTGCCTTGCACATGTCATAAATCGTCAGAAGCGCCACATTCACGCCCATCAGCGCCTCCATCTCCACTCCGGTCTTCCCGGAAACTTTGACCGTGCACAGTGCCTTTATGATGTTTTCCGCTTCCTTTACCTCAAAATCAACGGTACATTTATTCAGGCAGAGCGGATGACACATCGGGATTAGATTTGACGTCTGTTTTGTTCCCATAATGCCTGCCACACGCGCTACGGTCAGCACATCGCCTTTTTTTGCCGTGTGGTTGACGATCGCAGACATCACTGCGTCATTCACACGGATCTTGCCGCTCGCCACCGCAATGCGCTCTGTGATCTCTTTTCCGGAGACATCCACCATCACGGCATTGCCATTCTCATCAAAATGATTCCATTCCATACCTCTTTAAACCTTTCCAAAAGAACAGTCCGGGAATCTGCACTCTGCACATCCAAGGCATAAGCCCCCATGTCCCAGCACATAAAAATCTTCCGCTTTCACCGGGATCCTGGCTGCGATCCTCGGCAGCATAATGTCAAAAATAGTGCTCTTTGCGTACATCACGCAGCCCGGCAGTCCCATGACCGGCGTTCCGTCCTCAAAATATCCGAGCAGAAACATAGCTCCCGGCAGCACCGGCGCACCGTAGGTGACGATCTGCGCTCCCGAACGCTTAATTGCTCCCGGTGTGCGGTCGTCCGGATCAACGCTCATGCCTCCGGTACATAAGATCATATCCACACCTTTTGCTTTGTACTCTGCTATTTTTTCCGTGATAAGCGCCTCGTCATCCCCCGGATAACAATGCTCTACCGTCTCAATGCCATAGGCTTTCAGCTTCTCAATGACCACATCGGAAAAGGTGTCCCGGATCAGTCCTTTTGCCACTTCACCGCCCGTCGTGATGAGCGCCGCCGACTTTAATTTATAAGGAAGCACATTGACAAGCGGCTCTTTGCCCGCACACCGTTTTGCTGCTTCCATTTTTTCTTTTTCAATGATCAGTGGGATGATTCTGGTTGCCGCAAGCTTCGCCCCCTTTTTCACCGGAGTGTAGGAATGCCTCGTTGCGATCATCATCTGTTCAAGTGAATTGACTGCCAGAAGTTTTTCCACATTGATTGTTAAAATTCCGTCAATGTCCGAGGTCAGCTCGATTTTCCCCTCTTTCGGCTGGGAGGCATGCATATGTTCTCCCTGACAGATCTCACGCAGGATCTCTGCCGCCTCATCCTCATGAAGCATGTTTTCGTTTTTCTCCCACACATAGAGATTTTCTTTTCCCATGGATAATAACACCGGGATATCCTCTTCTGTCACGATATGCCCCTTGCGGAATCTCGCATCTTTCGTGACACCCTTTATGATCTGCGTCATGTCATGACATAAAACATAACCGACGGCTTCCTCTGTTTTGATTAATTTCATTGTTTTTCCTCTTATTTTGTCTTGGCGTTCGGGTAAATGCGCGTCATCTTTGCGTCATCATAATGCTCATCCATGTACACCTGCCAGTTCTGCGTCGCTTCCACCTGTCTGCCTCTCTCATCATAGCGTATTAGCGCCATGCAGGACACCACAACATTGCAGCACATAAATACGATCAGCATCCATGTCACTGTCTTACCGATCACGACAGGAATTTTTTCTATCCATCCTGAAATTTTCGGATACAGAATCTTAAACCACACAACGGCTGCGATTCCCCAGAAAAAGCAGTACAACAGGTTAATCCTTCCGCCGAGGTTAAACGGCATCCAGCTGTAATCCCAGAATACTTTTCCAAATACCAGCTCCGTGAACACACTGCACAGATACTCGTAAGCACCGCCTAAAAAAGTGCCTGTCCAGAACAGAAATCCATCACTTCTGTCCTTATATTTATATAACATTGCTGTCACCATTGCAATCGCAAGTCCCCACACGATACTGAATGGTCCCCACACCACACTGCTGCGGCTCATCCATACCCCTGCTGTGATGCGGCAGAAAATCGTCTCCGTGATATCTCCCAGGAATGCTCCCACAAAAAATAACATCACGATTTTATAAAAATCACAGCCCTTTGCAAAAACGGTTTTATCCTTTGTGACCTTTTCCACAAAGCTTGCCTTCGGGTAGGCTTTTGTCATTCGTTTTTCAATCGATCCTGCAATCTTATTGCCAAGCCTGATGCGGAAACGATCGATTTTGTTATTTGCTTCCAGCCACTTCTCCGGGTGTCTGCTCTTTCCTGTCACAAGCAGATAGGAGGCGAGTACATCCACCACAAGCACACCGATCAGCACCAGCAGAACAATATGTACCAAAAGCTGTGGCAGTATTGCAAGCAATCGGAATACCCACCGGTTGGCATACTTCACCACAACATAACCCAATGCACCTTTTATCAGTGAAACCGGGAGACAGATGTAACCGTCTAAGTTCCATTTACTCTTACTATAATCCCACCAGCGTTTATGATAAAACCTCTCAATTAACTTTCCAGCGACGAACTCTGTAACTGCTGCATACAGGGATGCAAATAAAAAGAGCCATAGCCCGGTCAGTTCCTGCAAGCCCACAGACATTGCAACAGCTCCCACACCGTATAGGATACATAACGGGCCATTTACCAGCCCACGGTTGGAAAATTTCCGGTGCATAAATGTTGCCGCGGCTGTCTCTAACACCCAGCCCGCAAAAGAATATATAAAAAATAGCCACAATAAATCATATCCGGTAAACTGTATCATTCGTATGTCCTCTTCCTGTTTTTTCTTCTATATAAACATAGATATTTTTCTCGAATACACTCTTAGATTATATAGAAGCCGCCACTTTTCTTCAAGTAAATTTAAAAAGCCTTTGCAGAAAATTCTTTCCACAAAGGCTTTTCAATCACTTAAATCAAGAAAAAAATAGAGCGGGTGATGGGAATCGAACCCACGTATCCAGCTTGGAAGGCTG
>ERZ1107006.1835-NODE-1835-length-17121-cov-2.964608_pt1 | contig 17121 bp, 26 predicted proteins | sample MGYA00403696_ERZ1107006 | MGnify/ENA primary metagenome ERZ1107006 (study PRJEB35170, sample SAMEA104062441) | human gut metagenome | biome: human gut; feature: human-associated habitat; material: faeces | place: Denmark | collected 2012-08-13 ...
TCACCGCCGACACCGGAGAAGTAGGCGGCGCCGTGCCCGAAGCCGAGCGGGTAGTCAAAGCCTGTCGCACCCTCGATTATATCGGATACGTCACCGTATTTCCTGCCTTTAATCCGCGCCCGCCGCTCCTTGAGCTTGTCGATTATCATCCTATCGGCCTCGGTCCTGATGAATCGACCGCCATTGTCGAGGTCGTATTCCGCCATGCGCCTCATGGCGGACTTGTAATCATCACGGTCGATAATCTCGTCGTAGGAGATACTGCCGCTTCTCAGCCCCCTTCTCAGGCTCCTCGCGAGCGCGACGAGCGAGTCGTCGCCGGCTTGCTTTCCGAACGTCCTCAGGTCCATGATCGCTTCGGCTGGGGCCTTCCTCCCAGATAGCACCCGGCTGTCGACGATGGCGGAGATTCTCTGCCTTTTCCAGTCTCGGTCTATGGCCTCGACGATACCGCTGCCGGAAGACGCCCACTTTCCATTTTTTCCGGCAAGGTGGTCGATCATGTGGCCGAACTCATGGAAAGCTGTCTGGTATGGACTATGGATATTGTCGCCCTTCATCGCCTTCGCGACCGACATCTCGACGCGCACTTTAGACCGGTCGAACTGGGCGATATGGCCGTCCTCGTCAGTCACGACGAGACGCTGGCCGAACTTCCTGAATAGGCCCCTCACACCAGCATCGTCGCACTCGTGCAAACGTTTTGCCATTCCACGTGCCATTTTTCTCGCGTCTTGCGTCGCCGAAAGCCCTGCCGGGAGACTGCCGCCGAGACCCTTCAGCTCGACCTGCTCGCGCGCTGACTTTATGCCCGCCAGGGCGCTATCCAACACCTTCTGCTGGTCGCCGGCGCTCATCTTACGGAACGAGCCAGACGGTATGCCGTAGTCCTCGAGCTGCCGCGAGAGCCGCTTGCGCGCCTCGGTCTTGGATACGCCCGCCACGTCCAGCTTGCGCTTGGTGCCGGGCATTTCCATGAACTCGGAGATGGTGCGGTCGGCCGGTTTGGCGCCGTTGACGGCGGGCTTGCCCGCCTTCCATTCCTCGTAGGTCATGCCCTCGGGCAGTCGGCTGAAACGCTCGCCGTCGAGCACGTCGAGCCCGTCACAGCACGCAATCAGCGTGCATCGGCAGTTGCACGTCTCGGCATACGGCGCCTCGGGGTCGCCCGGGTAGCGGCACCCGTTGCTGAACTTCTCGCCGACCTCCACCTTCTCGCGGTCGAGCCTTCTGTGGCTCGAGCGCGTGCGCCCGTCGAGCGTCGCCATCCATTCCTGCTGCACCTTGATGCCGAGCCCCTTGGCCCTCTTGTAACTGTCGACGCGCCCGGCGTTCTCCGCCGCCGTCGTCGAGGTCCGCGCCAAGCGCACCGCCGCCGCGCGGTTGGACCCCGCCACGTCCTGGATGCGCTTCGCGATCTTGGGTATCGACTCGCCGAGCAGCACGCCCTGCGTGATCTGGTTGGCGATGAGCCGGCGGTTCCACGCCATGTCCTTGGCGACGTTGACGGACGGCTTTGGCAGGTAGCTGTCGTGGTCGGTGAGCAGCCTCTGCACGGTTGACGCGTCCTGCAGCGCGTAGGCCGTGTCAACGCCCACGGCGCTCTCGACCTGCCACGTGCCGTAGTTGTAGTTCTCGGCGTAGACCTCGGGCAGCCTGCCCTCGATGGCGGCGGCCGCGACGACGTTCGCATGCGTCATGGCCTCGGCGCACTGCTTGAGCACGATTCGGTAGCGCCTGCCAGCCGCTATCCTCCCGCTTCGCCAAGACCTGTATTGCGCCTTGGTGATCTCGCCGGCCTCGAGACGCTCGCGCATCTTCTCGTCGTCGGCCTCGAACTGCGCCAGATAGCGCTTGAGGTTGGCGTAGGCCGTCTTGCTCGCCTCGCCGTACACTCCCGCCACCTCGCGCTCGAACGCCCGAATCTCGGCGTCTGAGAACTCGTGAGCGCTATCCTTCGCCATGCGCCGCCTCCAATCGTCGGCACGCATGGTCGCCCGCGCATAACGGAAAAGGGCCCCGACCGAAGCCGGGGCCCTTCCCTACTCGCCGTCTGCCTCTAGCATCTGGCGTACCTCGTCGCGCCAGCGCTCGGGAACGCTCTCGAGCGTGCGCTTGCCGCTTTTCACGGCGCGGTAGTAGATCTTCGCCAAGCTACTCACCTCCAACGATGTCGCCGAGTTCGAGAAGGGCCGCCTGCGAGTCGGCGACCTGCTGCTGGAGCGATGCAATCTGCTCCTCCATGCTCATGCCGTCCGCCTCGTGTGCCGCCCAGACGGTGTCAAAGTCGGCCTTTGCGCCCTCGACCGTCAGCTCGCCCGTCGGGTCGGTGAAGTGCAGCTCCTCGTAGGTGAACACCTTCACCTTGACGGAACCGCCCTCGCCGCCCTTCTCCTCGCGCTCGCCCTCGGCGATGCCGCGGCGCAGCCAGACGTCGGTCCCCGCGATCTCGACCGTCTCGGGCCTCTCGCCCGTTCGCTCCGACTTCACAACCATATTTTTCCTCCTAACCCGCAGCCCTCGCCGCGTTGAATATGCACCGCTTGACGTTCATCTGGTGCTCCATGACGGCCGTTTTCAGCCAGCCCCAGTAAGAGCACACGCGCCTCGCCAAGCGCTCGGTGGGCCTGCGACTGTAGCGCGCGAACGCGCGTCGCAGTCGTTTCCAGAGCCTCTTTCGCAAGTCGACCCGGCTCCCGCGAGCGCACCAGATGCGATAGCCCGCGAAGTCGATGGGCTCGGCACCGTTGCGCCTCACCTTCCACGGCTTCATCGACAATCCTAGCCGCCCCAAAACGCGCGCGGCGATGGCCGCGGCCTTCCTGAGCGAGCGCTTTGAGCTGCCGAGAAAATAGCCGTCGTCGGCGTACCACACCTGGCATCCCGCGAGCCTCACGCGCTTGCCGCGCCGCTCCTTCGCCGCCTCCTCGACCGCGTGATACGCGAACGAGATCACGAACGCCGCCAACCGAAGCGACAGGTAGCTGCCGAGGATAAGGACGCCGTTCATCGTGGACAGCAGCGAATGGAGCAGGTAGAGGACTTGGCTGTTCTTGACGTAGCGCGCCACCAGACCCTCCACTATCGCCGTTTGCATCGAGCCGTAGCAGTTGCGGATGTCGACGTGTAGGTGGTAGGCGAAGCGGTGAACCGCGCGCCTGAGCTTGCGCATCCCAAGCGCCGCGCCCTTGCCCTTGACGCCGCTCGACACCTGCCAGAAGCCGACCTTGGCGGCAAGGAGCGGCTCGAGTGCCCCAACGCACAGGTAGTTGCACACCTGCCGCTTGATACTCTCGACGCTTATCTCGCGCAGCTTGCCGTTGTTCGGGTCGTGCTTCAGGTAGGTTCGAATCGGCTCGAACGTAAGCGTCTCAGTCGAGAGCTCTAGCCAGATGCGGTCGACAAACGCCGTCTCGGTGCCGTATTCGTCGGCGACGCGCCAGCCGTTCTCCTTGCCGGAGTCGCTTTTCTTCCATCGGTGCAGGGCCTCGACGACGCTCTTGCGCGTGAACTCGAGGCACTTGCAGTAGGTTTTCATAGATCAAAGCCCTTTCTGTCTGTCATACGAGCGTTCGCCTTGCGGTTACCAGCCCGTGAGCCTTGCGGACAAATTTCACTCAAAGGAGTCAGGCTGAGCCGCGTCCCGCCAGAAAGCGGCGGGCGCGGTAGACACGGTGCGAGTAGAGATTTATAGACAGATTGCCGGGAGACGAAGTTCCAAGTGGCCCTACCGGACCTGTTCCTCGAGTTCGCGTAACGAAGACCGGCATTCGAGCCGTTCCTCAGGTTGCCGAGGAACTGAACCAGAAACCAGCGCCGCCCTCACCGTGAATCCCTGTTTGGGGTTAGGAGGGGGCCAGCCCCCTCTCAGGGCTACGCCCTGATTCACCCCCGGCTACGGCCCGTAGCAGAAAGCCGGGAGACGAAGCACCAAGAGGCCCCACCGGACCGGTCCCACGAGTACGCGAAACGAAGACCGGCACCCGAGCCGCTCCACAGGTAGCCGAGGAACAGAACCAGACGGATTGTGCCCTTGACCTTACCTCCGGAGGTGTCGAAGTAGAAGTAGTCGCCGACACCGGTCGTCGCCGAGCCGCCGAGCCCCTTGCCCAAGATAAGGCCGTTGACGAACTGGATGTCGAGCATGTAGCCATCTGCCGTCGGCATGCACGCCGCCGTCGGGGTCACCCCGTCCGCCACGGCGTTCTTCTTCTCATTGCGAGTGTCGGGGTTGACCGCGATGCCGAAGCCCGTGCCGTCGGAGACGAAGAGCGTATCGCCCATGAACTCCCACAGGCCCAGCCCCGTCTCGACGCCGCCGACCTTGAACGGATGCTTGCCGTCCTTCGCCACCTGGCCGTCGCCAACGAGGGCATCGGTGTTGCCCGTGCACCACGGCGCACTCTGGAGCCATGTGTTCACGGTCGTGTCGAACGCCTTGGCGACGTCCATGAGAAGCGCCACGTTGCCGTCTGCGAGCGTCTCCTTGCCGCCGACGACCGCGCCGTCGAACACGTCGTACGCCGCCGCGGCGCCTCGGTCTGGGCACGTGGTGCCCGTGTCGGTGCCGTACATCATCGACGCACCCACGGGAATCTTCGCCGCCTGCTCGGCGGTGACGACCACACGCGTGACGCCCGTCTCGGCAAGCGCGGGGTGGATCTGGATGTTGAAGTCCGTGCAGCCCGGGAAGTCCACCTGGGAGGACTTGCAGAGCGTCTTGGTCAACTGGTGGAAGTTGATATACCACTGGTCGTAGACGCTCATGCCCGAGTAGCCCGTGGTCGCGGTCTTGCAAAGGTCGACGAGCGAGTCGTGCGACGTCGTGCGGTTGGCGACCTTCGCGCCCGAGACGGAGCGCGGGCGCCCTTCAGCGTCGATGCTCATGGGATACGTCGGCGTCAGCATGTACGATCGCAGCGTGCCGTCCGGCAGCAACGCCTTGGGGTTCGGCTGCGAGCCGCTGAATCGGCTGTCGGACCACGAGACGAGCAGGTTGCCGTTCGTCAGTACCTCGACCGCCTGCCACACGACCGGCGCGATTTCGTAGACGTTGTTGCCGCGTCCGTTGTCCACGCGCGAGAAGCCGTAGTCGACGCCGTCGATGGCCTCGACCCACGGTACGCCGTCGGCGTCGGCACCGGCGTTGGCGGACACGTGGAACCACGGGCCGCCCTCGGTGTCGAACGGGTCGACAGCCGCGCTCGTCGCCGTCGCGGGCACGAACTCGGTGGAGGCCACACGCTTCGCGGCGGCACTCATGGGCTGGATGTCGGTGGGGCTGCCCGCCGGGATGAGGAACGTGTACACCAGCCCCGTCTTATGCTTGTCCACCATCGCGGCGACGCTCTCGTTGGAGTAGCGGCCCGTCGAGGCGTCGCGCTCGAGCGCCTTCTGGTCGCCCAGATTCTTCACCGCGCCGACCAGCGCCCACACCGCCTCGTCCGATGCCAGCGGGTCAGCGTACTCGAACCCCTCGGTTGCCTGCTCGGTTGCCTGCGTATCGGCCATTTAGGCACCTACCTTTCGCATCTGGCAAATCTTGCCGTTTACCTTCTTGAGTCCCAGCGCCGTCACGGCAGCCGCCGAGTCGATAATCGACTGGTAGTTCAGGGCTGCCGTCTTGGCGTCCTTGAGAGCCGCCTGCGCGTCGGCGAGGGCTTTGGTCGAATCCTGCTCGCGCTTCTGCTCGGCAGTCTTGCGTTTGGCCTCAGCCTCCTTGCGCTCCGTCTCGTTCTGCCCGCGCTCGGTCTCTTTCTCCTTGCGCCCCGCCTCGGCGTCGGCGCGGACCTTCTCCGCCGTTTCGACAGAAGCCTTGAGCTGCTTGAACTCGTTGTTGACCTTGTTCACGCCAGCCGCCGCGTCCGTCGCGGGCTTCTTGAGCTCCGCAATCTGCTCGGCGGTGAGATCACTGTATCGCAGCGCGTCGCCCTTCGGCACGCCGACGACCAGCACGTTGCCCTCCATCGTCGCCGTTGCCTCCGAGCCCGAGGTGAGCGTCGTGACTCGTGCCCCCTTGACCTCGGCGGCGACAGCCTTGTCGCGTGCGGCTTCCGCCGCCTTCTGCGCGGCCTTGGCCTCGTCTCGCGCCGTCTCTGCGTCCTTGATGGTGCGTTGGTCGCTCGGCTCGTAGATGTACTCGGCGGGCTTAGCTCGCCTCTTTACGTCCCAGAGCGCCTCGATGCGCGTGCGCCCGCCGTATGCCTCGTCCGTGATGTAGGCCCATGCGTACACGCGCCCAGCCGCCTGGAGCAGCTCGTCGGGAATCTTCGCCTTGTTGCCGGCCACCTCGACCGTGTAGCACGTCCCCGTGGTCGACTTGGCGAAATGCACCTGCTCACAGCCGACAACCTCGACCTCGCGCCCGGTGTCCCACTGCCACAGCTCGCCGTCAAGCACCTGCAATGCCGCCATCACTCATCACCTTCCTCGTCCTCGTCGCCCTCCTGGGCACCCTTCGCGTTCGCCGCCAGGGCGGGCGGCAGCGCCGCCATGCGCTCCTCCTGCTCCCGCTGCTTGCGCTCCAAAATCTTCGCCCTCTCGTCGGGCGTGATGTTCGGCAGCTTTCGCAGGATCGTCTCGTCGTCCAGATACTCGGCCTCCAGGCACACGGTCTCGACCTGCTCCTTGGTGTTGCTGATGCGAGTGTGCGTGAACACGGGCGTGTCCTCGATGCCCTGCAACGCAAGGATGTCCATGATACCCTCGCGGATGTGGCGCTCGAACTCGGCGGCCTCCTCGTCCATCGGCTGGTATGCCGCGTCGATATGGTCGTTGGTCGCCCCCGCCGCGATGGTGTGGACGTCCAGCGCGCCGAAGTCCTCGTAGATGTCGGCCTTGATCTGCGCCAGCGTCTCCTTGCGGCCCTCGACGGGCACCTCCTGCGTGTACGGCGTCACGGACTGCCCTTGCTCGGCGTCGACCTCGGCCACGTGCGTCAGCTTGAGCTTCGCCCGCCACAGGTCGAGGTCCCTGTCGTCCATGCCGCCGGCTCCGTTGATGAGCCAGTAGATCTGCGCGCAGTCGCGCGTGTCGTTCACCAGGCCGCTCTTGATCAGGTCGTAGGCGTCGATGCTCTCGCGCATGCCGACGAGCGTGCTCTGGTGCGCGTCGCTGCCCCAGACCGCCACGATGGGCAGGCGCGAGTAGTTCTCCGCATCGACGGCCAGCTTCATCCCGTCCGCCGGTATCTCCTGATACGTGACCTTGTAGGCGCGCTTGGCCTCGGCCACCTCGAAGTCGAAGCCGCTGCCGCCCGACACCATCTCCGTGTAGCCGTCCTGCTCGTAGAGGGTCGCATGCCACGGGTGGTCGGAGTCGAGCCGCCAGAACCTCACGCCGGCGTATAGCGCCCCCGAGTACTCGTCCCACACCGGACAGAACTCATCGGCGGTGAACACGTCGATGTGGTCGAGGTTCCAAAACGGGAATGACACACCGTGGATGAGCGCCTTGAGCCCCATCTCCATGACGTCGTCGTCGAAGCGGTCGCCAAGCCCCTCCTTGGTCGTGTCCTTGCCGCCCGCCGAGACGTCCACGAAGCTCACGCCCTTACCGAGCGAGTACGTGCAGCGCTGGACGTTTAGGCGCTTGAACAGGTTACTCGCCAGCCTTAGCTTCGAGGCCGTGAAGTCCTCGGCCTCGGCACCGGAGCACGAGTAGATCTTCTGCACGAACCGGTTGATCGTGACGTTGTGCTGGCGGTAGTACTCGTTCGCGGTGACGGCGTTGCGGTACATCTCGCTCGACATGTGCCGCTCGATGGCATCGGCCGCGAACGCCGTCGCCGACGCCGCCTCCTTGAGGTCGCCATCGGTCACCAAAGGCCCCTTAGACAAGCCGCTACCTCCCTCCAAAGAATGGGTTTACCTGCTCTTTCGCAGGCTTGTACATGCGCAGTGTTGCCACGCCGTAACGGAGCGCGTCGCAGCTGTGGTCCTCGACCTTGACGGGCCTGTCGCCGTCCGCCTTGGCATCCCAGCAGTAGCCGCCGAGCTCGCCTATCAGCCCTGCGCAGGCGTCGGAGATGCGCACCGTGCCGTTGCCCAGGCACACCCCCGTCTCTCGTATGCCGTCCGCGACGTCGTTGCGCCCCTTCTTGGTCTTGAACCCGGCCTGCCGCATCGCGGCGATGAAGCTCGTGGCGCTCGGGTCGATGATGAACGTGGGCGGCTTGCCCAGCCCGCGCACGAAGTCGGCCATGTCGGCCACATAGTCGGCGTCCGTCTTCTGGTGCCCCGTGTCGCGGCCCGAGTAGCGGTACTCGTCCACCACGTGCCACACCTTGCCGTCAAATGCCCACAGCAGCGCCGCGAAGGCGTTCTGCGTGCCGTAGTCGCAAGACACCACGTACTTGGCGGCGCTGCCCGTATACCGGCTCTCGAGGGCACCCTCCCACCCGGGGTAGACCAGGCCCTCGGCCAGCGTCCACTTGCCCAAGATGTAGCGGTCGTAGTACACGCCGCTGCCGTAGTCCTTGATGAGGGCCTCGATGACATCCGGTGCCAGCGCACCGTCCCAGATCGTGTAGTCCTGCCTGTAGATGTCGCTGTCGCCGTCGAGGAACCGCTTGAACCAGTGGTTCGGGCTGTCGGGGTTGCAGGTGCCGTCGAAGCGGCTGTGCTCGCAGCGCAGGCGGCTCTTGAGCATCTGGAACACGTCTTCGCTCCACGTGGCGACCTCGTCGCCGTAGACCCACTCGAACGTTGCGCCCTGAATCTTGGATACGCTTGTCTTCTTATCCGCCCCGAGGCAGTAGACCTTGCGCCCGAATATCTGGGCCGTGTTGTCCCGCCCGATCTGGCTGACGACGTCTTCGCTGTAGAGTGAGCGCATCGGCTCGAGGATGTTGCGCTCGAGCGTCGAGCGGGTGTTCCCGATCATCACCGCCAGCCCCTCGCCCCTCATGGCGAGAAGCCTCTGCGGTATGGTCACGGCTATGTCGACGTAGCTCTTGCCCGAGCCCGTCGCCCCGCACTTCACGTTGTAGCGGTGCGTGCAGTTGGCGAGGTACTCGCGCTGCATCCTCGTGAGCGGCATCGGCTACTCGTCCCCGCCGATTGAGGACGGCACGGACAGTACCAGCTCCTTGGCGGCCTTGAGCACCGCCGTGTCGGTGGTGTCCATGATGCGCTGCGCCTTGGCGTACTCCTGCGGGTACTTGCGCTCCAAAAGCCACGCCGCCGCCTGCCAGCTGTCGCCGCTCGCGTCCATGATGCGGCCCACGAGCGTCGCCTTGCGCTCGACCTCGGCCTTTTTTAGAACGTGACACAGTTGACGCTGATTGTCTGTTCTGGGGTGGTTGATCCAGCGGCTGTACGTCTCGCGTGCGACCCCGAGATATGCGGCGATGTCCCTGTCGGTCATTCCGGCACGGCACAGGCGGACGGCATCCTCGATGCCCTCCTTGGTCAGTTTTTCACGCCCTTTTCCCGCCACAAAATCACATTTCCGCTGGTAGATAGCCATATGGAAACGCGAACGTTCCCACCTTTTTACGCACGTGGACAAGCGCGTGCGTTTGCCCACGAGCGTAAAAAGGGGGTAACGTTTAAAGAAAAGGCCCCGGTTTCCCGGGGCCTTTCGGCTACTCGACCTTGGTCGGCTTGATTCCGATTGCCTCGGCCAGCCTCTCAAACGTCTCCGTCCAGCTTCTGACGTCTGTGCACAGCCTGACGTATGCGGTTGCTCTCAGCCTCTTCCTCGAGCCGTCTCTTCCGCTCCGCCAGATAGCATCCCTTGCAGAGCCTCCACGCCTTCGCCTGCGCCGACGTGTCGAACACGGGCCGCGCGTCGCACACGATGCACAGCCCATCCGTTCCGGTCGAAAAGCGCCCGTACCGCTGCCGCGCGTGCCTCACGGCCCTCAGCTCCGCCGCGATCTCCGCCGCCGTCCGCTCCGGGTGCGCCTGCATCCGCCCTATCATCTCGTCCGTCCACAGGACGTAAGAGGAGCGCCCCTTCCGGAGCGCCCACTCGTCCCTCAACGGATGTGCTGACTTTGTAGATGGGCCTTTTGGCCCATCTCCTACAGGTGGCCTACACGCCATTCGCATACCCCCTAAAGCTCGACCGTCATGGCAGAACCTTATCAAGCGCCGGAGACCAACTCACCGAGGACGCTCGGTATTCTCGCTCGGACGGTCGATGAGGTCGGCAAGTCTTTGCCACGCATCGGTCCCGCAGCTGTCCAACTCGCAAAGTGCATCGTAGTGGCCGAAAAGCATCGTGCTCACTTTCATGCACCGGTTGCAATCGAGCTCCAATTTTCGATGCTCGGCAAAGTATAGGCACGTGCCGGAGCGCAGGAACTCGACGGCCTCGCGGCGCTCTTCGTCGCTAATCCTCATACAGAACATCAATCCCGTACGCGACGGCGGCATCATGCTCGATGCGGCATCCGCGTGCGTTCTCCCAGCCTTTGCAGAAGTAGGCCGCATGGCACAGGCTCATGTTCTCAAGAGATTTCGCGAGATAGCAGAGCGGGACCTGCACCACGCCGCGCTCCTCCATGGCCTCGTCGCTGTACCACTCGTCGGTGAACAGGGTGTTTACGAACTCGTAGCCCATCTCGCGCAGCTTGGCGTGCACCCTCTCCCTCGTCTCCGCGATTTCCTCGTCGGTCTTGCCGGCCATGGGCTGAGAAATCATCGCTCGTTTAGTCAACATAGCTCACCCTTTCATTCCATAGATCTGCGGTGAACTCCTCGGCGTACTCTAGGTCCGTCCGTGCGCCGCATCCCGAGCAGCTCACGTAGAAGGTGCGCAGACCTTGATACTTGCCCTGCTGCATCTCAGCATCGCCACCACAGAACGGACAGGGCTTCAGCTCGATCTCGTCCATCAGTCCTCCTTGCGCTGGAATCCAAGTTGCTCGGCTATGTCGTTCTCGTTGAACATCCACGCGTACATATCGAACACTTCATCTGAGCCGTCGATAACGACCCTCCATACGTTCACCTCTTGCAGGCGGCCATCCTTGCACATGACCACGGCAACCGGCTGACGGGTTTTACCCGTATCCCTGCTACTCGAGGATATGCAGCAGTCGAGGTCGGTGGTCGTCTTGTCGAACACGCCGACGAGCAGCGCCTTCTCGTAGCCGGTCTTCGAGTCCGTCTTGAACGTCTGGACGAAGCACGGCACCAAGTCGTTAGTTAGCATCACTCTCACCCTTCAAGTTACGTCCGCAGAACGGACAGTAATTAATCGGGATGCTCCATGCGTACGGCGGGTCGGTAACGATGACGTGCTCGCCGGTGCTCGTCTTGTTAATCCGCATCTCGACACCCTCGTTGTAATCGCCGAAGTTGAATCGCGTCTTACTGCACATCGCACAACCGTTAGCCATCGTTCTCACCCCTCAGCTTGCGTATGCGGTCGGCGATGTTGCGCATGACAACCCTTTCGCAGGTTTCGCCTTTGTCGGCGATGCACGATGAGCAGTCGCACGCACTTTTGCCAAAATAGGCGCAGACTTCGTAATTCAGCGCGTCCGCGCCCCTGCCCAAATCCTCTTCCAGCTTCTTCCATGTGTCTGGCGTGGTGAGGTACACGAGTGCCGGATCGAGTGCAAATCCACGGTCGGTAATCGCACGCCATTTGTTCGACCATCCGTCACTCAAATCAAAGTCCGTGGTGAATGTCCAGCGCACGATGCTATATACGTTCCCGACACGGTTGAACAGCGCCACGGTATCTAGAGGTATCTCTCGTCCCTCGGCGTCTCTCGGCAATTCGATGCTCATAGCCCAAACTCCTCGTAGTCGCGGCACTCGCCGCACTCGTCCTCGCAGTACAGCAGGTTCCCCGTGAGCCACGCCGCAGCCCACTTCGCCAGTCGCCAGCGCCCCTCCTTGCGGCCGGGCGCCTCCTCGTCGTAGGCGCGCTCAAACCCGAGGTGGCAGTAGCCGTAGTCGACGTGGATGTCGCTGCTGCAGAAGTGCCTGCAGTTCCCGCACATCCTAGGCTCACGGGTGCCGCCGTAGCAGCGCTCTATCGTGGCGTCGGTCACCCCCATCGGGTAGCCGCCGACCCTCGAGTCACTCATCGCAGTCCGCCCCCTCTACGCTCTCGTCGAGCAGGTCGATGGCATCCCCGACGGTCGCCTCGATGCTCGTCAGCTGGCGGCGCAGGTTCTGCACGAGGTTCGCGCCGGCGACCTCCGCCCTTCCCGCCTCGTAGGCGCGCTCGATCATGTCGGTCACCGCGACCTGCATCGCCGTGTCGTTGTAGCCGCGCCTGACGCGATACTTCCCCAGGTAGGCGTGCGCCCTGTCCTGCGGCCTGCACTCGCGGTCGAAATGGAACACCTCGACCGCGTCGGCCTTGATCTGATCCAAAGTCTCCATCAGATTCGTCTCCCCTCAGCCAGCGCCGCGCGCATGGCGTTGACCTCTCGGCCCGACTCGCTCCTCGTTCCGAGGTACACGTCCACGGGCCGCTTGCTCTCGTTCCTGTGCGCCACGTTCTCGCACCAGCCACAGCAGTACCGCTGGCGGGCGCCTCTCGCGCGGAACCGCCTGCCGCACTGACGGCACACGAGCACGTTGCCCCCTCGCACGCCCCGCGACTCAGCCCTCATGGCGCGCCTCCCAGTAGTTGCACCTCGCGAGCCCCTGCGTGGCGTGCACGAAGTCTGGGCAGCGCATGCACGTGTACCGTTTGCGGCCCTCGCCAGACGCCGTCATGACCGCCTCGCTCACGGCGCAGAACCCGCACGTCTCGCAGCGGGCGCTGCGCGGCCCGTCGTCGTAGATGCTCGCGGACCCCTTCGGTCTGCCCATGTTCTCGCTCCTCTCGGCGTCCAAGCTCATGACGCCCTCCTCTCGCATGCGACCCTCGCATCCAGCAGACGCCGCGCGTCCTGGTACGCCTTGAGCGCCACCGGGTCGGCGGTCGTCCCCCTCGGGGCCTTCACCTTCGCCGGGTCGATGCCCGGATATTCCTCGCGCCACCTGCGCTCGAGCTCCGCCCTCGTCTGCTCGGGCGTCCTCGTCGGCTTGAACGTGGCGGCCTCGACCTCCGAGGCGGTGGGCTTGCCCCTCGCCCGGTCGTCGGCGTCGATGCGCTTCTGGCGCCTGGACCAGTCGAGCGCAAGGGCGCCCCAGTTGCTCACCGGCTGGCCGTTGCCCTTGACCCATCCCTGAGACTCGAAGTAGGCCCAGAAGGCGTCCGGGTCGCCGCTCAGGCAGTTGGCGCCGAAATACCCGCGGGCCTCCTCCAGCGACGGCGGCTCGAACTCGGGTGGCGCGGCGGGGGCATCGCCCCCATCACAGGACAGCTCAGCACAATCCAGTTCAGGACAGGACAGGCTAGGGTAGGTTAGGTTAGGGTTTTCACTTTCCGAAACCTGCGTTTCGGGTTTGTCGGAAACTGGTTTCCCGTTTGAAAAACCTAGGTTTTCACTTTCCGAAACCTGCGTTTCGGGTTTGTCGGAAACTGGTTTCTTGCGCGGGCGACCGCCCTTGCCGCCCCTGCCGCGCGCGTCCTTGGAGTTGTCGATGGCGTTCTTCATCGCCTTGAAAACGCGGCGGAGGTGCTTCGGCAGGTCGGCCTCGACGCCGTGCAGCCCGTACATCATGATCGCGTCGGCGAGCATCGCGCGGTCGCGCAGGTCCTCGGGGTCGCTCGCGTCAAAGTCGTCGTAGACCTCGACAAAGCTGTCGAACACGGTGAAGGCCATCAGAACCACCCCCATAGAAGCGAAGAGAAGAACAGGAAACCCGCGGAGAAGGAGGCGGCGAACAGGGCCGCCTCCCAGTGGTCGCGAATGATGTCGGGTACGTGCCTCATCAGAACGGCACGTCCTCGTCGTAGAACTCGGACTGCGGGACCGCGGCGTAGGCCTGCTGGGCGTTCCACTGCGGCGCGGCCTGCGCCCGGGACTGCACGGGTACCGTGTCCGCGAGGCTCTGCTGCGGCTGGGCCTGCGTCTGCCCCTCGCGGCGCACCATGACCTCGATCTCGTCGACGATGACCTCGAGCTTCGAGCGCTTCTGCCCGTCGCGCTCCCAAGAGCTGTAGCGCAGCTTGCCCTCGATCGCGACCTTCATCCCCTTGGCGAGGAAACGGCCAACGGCCTCGGCGCGGTTGCCGAACATCGTGCAGTCGACGAAGTTGGGATAGTCCTCCCACTCGCCCGTCTGCGCGTTGCGGCGGCGGTCGTTCACGGCGACGCCGAAGGACAGAACCTGGGTTCCGCCGGCTGTGGCGCGCAGCTCGGGGTCGCGAGTGAGGTTGCCGGTGATGTTCACTCGATTGATGCTCACCGCCCGTCCTCCTTCGCGGTCATGTGGCTATTGATTGCCTCGACGAGGCGCGGACCTTGCATGTAGCCCAGGCCGCTCACGCGGCGGCCGTCGCGGATATGGCACGCCTCGACGATCTTCTGCGCCGTGACCGGGCCGATGCCCGGGAACGAGCGGGCGAACTCGTCAACCTTGAGCTTTGCCGCGATGGGCGCCTCGATGGCCGCCTCGGGTGGGATGTTGCCCGCCTTGCACGCCGCCTTGAACGCGGCGCGCAGAAAACAACTCAACACAAAGGGATAAGGAGGAATGCGGCTATGACTGCTCAGCAGCGGCTGATCGCCACAGCAAGAGCCGAAATCGGTTATCTGGAAAAAGCGAGCAACGCACAGCTTGACGACAAAACGGCCAATGCCGGAGACCGTAACTGGACCAAGTATGCAAGAGATCTGGATGCGCTCGGTTTATACAACGGGCCGAAAAACAGCTACGCCTGGTGCGATATGTTCTGCGATTGGTGTTTTGTCAAGACCTTTGGACTGGAGAAGACGCTGGTGATGACCGGGCAGATTCTCGACGGCTACGGCGCAGGATGCACGGAGAGCGTGCGCTACTACAAAAATCTCGGCCGTTTCTTCACCCAAAACCCGCAGAGCGGAGATCAGATCTTCTTCTCAAAGGATGGCGGCAAGTCTTTTTACCACACCGGTCTTGTGGAAAAGGTGGAGAACGGACGGGTCTACACCATTGAGGGCAATACCTCCAGCGCGGCGGGCGTTGTGGAAAACGGCGGCTGTGTCCGAAACAAGTCCTACGCATTGAGCTACGAGAAGATCGGCGGTTACGGCCGCCCCGACTATTCCGTGATCACAGAGGAGGAAGATAACATGGATCAGGCAACTTTTGACAAGATGTTTGCCGCTTCGATGAATAAATACCGCAGTGACCTGCGGGACAACGACAGTGGAAGCTGGAGCCAGGAGGCGAGGGACTTTGCCATTCGGGAGGGCCTTTTCGCCGGAAACGGCACCTGCGCTAAAGACGGACAGCCGAACATGATGTGGGAGGATTTCCTGACCCGTGAGCAGTTTGCAACGGTGCTTTACCGCTTCGCCCAGAAATTCGGGCTGAACTGATGGCAAAGCGCAAGCGCAGAGCCGCGAAGAAGCGCAAGGTCGAATGGAGCAAGGTCGTGTGCCTGTTGGCAATGCTGGCCGGTCTGCTGATCGTTCAGGAATGCCTGTTCCTCATGTACCTGTGCATCAAGAGCGGCTACACCGCCGCCGCTGCGTGGCTGACTGCGGCCACCGGCGTCGGCGAGGCCATCATCATCGCCGGAGCGAACGGCTATCTGTCCCTTGCGAAATCCGACCACAAGCGCGGCGGGATCACCTTTGAAGCGGCCAAGGCAAAGAACTTTCAGACCGATACGGAGGACGACGGCAGCATTGATAGCCCCGCCATCTAAACACCGCCCCGCATAATGAAAGCCCCCTCGCAGGATTTTACGTCCTGTCGAGGGGGCTTTTTCTGTTTTCTGGCGCTTTCGCATTTTCGCGGCGCTGTGGCGCTTTTTCTGTTCTTGGTGGGCGTCTACACTCCTGCGGCGCAAAGGGCGTGTTGCAACTCGCCTACGGCGGCGAGAGGGCGCTTTCTTCGCTGGTGTGCGTCTGGCTTTTCAGAAAGGCCATGTATCTCGCTCGGGAACGAACTCAATGATCGTTCCCTCGGGGATGGGGTCGCAAGGCTCTCCATCAAAGGCGTTGCCCTGCTTCGTGCAGATATCGGCCGGTCTGCTCCGGCGTGGGTCGACATCGACATAGAGCCGACCGTCGCACTCGTAGACGGGGCGATCCCAGCTGTCGCGGCCTCTGTGTTCCAGCCGCAACACTGGCGCGGCGCAGAACTCCTCGTAGCTCATGTGGCCCTCCGCTTTCATCGCGGCACTGGCAGCGGCCAGCTCCTCGGGCGTCCAAGATTTACTCACAGGTATTGTCTCCCTTCTTCATCGTCCACGGTGAAATGATAGCCCTCGGTCAAAAGCACAGTCCCTTTGATTGGCGCGTGGATCATGACGGTGCGGCGACCGATGTAATCCGCTGGAATTTCACCGCGCTCGACCATATCCCGAAAGTACGGGCAATCATTCCAGCGGTCGGTGTACTGCTCACGCGCCCACGCTGCGGTGGAGTAGTGCCGCCTCATGCGCCAGTTCTCCGGCGCGGAGACGATAGCCCATGCGGTCAGCGGCCGCCGATCCCCCGTCATGTCTTCCAGCGCCTCCACCGTGCCGCAGGCATCGCAGATATGGACCGTTGCCCTGCGGCTCAGTGCGTTGCGGGTGACGCTCTCCGCATCCATCGTCATCTTCCCGCAGCGGGGGCAGGCAAAATGCCCGCCCTGCTGCTTCTCTGCAAAACGCTCGATCAGTGTCTTGGCTTCGTTCTCGTTCATAGAAATCTCTCCTTTCTCAGAACTGTTTGATGATGTCCTGCGCGTTTTCGCCGTAGTAACTCTTAATCCATCTATCGGCAAGGATTTCAATGTCAGTGGTGCGCTCGTAGCGCACGTCAATCAACAGCGTTTGCGTTGATGTCTTAACCGTCATGTAGTAGCCTGTGCCGTAGTGCTTGTTGTCGGTGGGGGGAACGAGGGTAAATGTGAGACTTTCGGTAAAAGGCTCGCCCTCACAGGTTGTCCCCTTGACGGTAGCGTTCATAGTGTTGTAATCCATATCGTGTCCTTTCTCCCCGTCGTGCCGATAGGTCAGCCGGTCATGTCATTACAACTTGGCGTTGTAGTCTTTCAACTTGACTTGGATGATGATTTCTTCGCGCCCCATGGTAACATAGGTGATTTTGGCTTCCAGAAC
>ERZ1107006.1837-NODE-1837-length-17111-cov-18.140596_pt1 | contig 17111 bp, 16 predicted proteins | sample MGYA00403696_ERZ1107006 | MGnify/ENA primary metagenome ERZ1107006 (study PRJEB35170, sample SAMEA104062441) | human gut metagenome | biome: human gut; feature: human-associated habitat; material: faeces | place: Denmark | collected 2012-08-13 ...
GCTCGACCAAGATGGTCGGCGGCGGGCAGATCCGCCGCGCGTTCAACGCCAAATACCCGCGCGAATACATCGACCGGCCCGAAAAGCGACGCGCGAACCTGATGGACTTCGCCCGCTTTTACGCTGAACAAGGAGAATAACGATGAATAAGAGTGATTTCTTTACCGCCGACGCGGTCAAGCCGCACTTCACCTATGATGATTACTGCGAGAGCGCGGATATGATCGCGTCTCACCTCGGCGATTTCCGTCCCGAGGTACTGCTGGTGCTCGGCAGCGGTCTGGGCTTTCTCGGCGACCGCGTCGAGGCGCGCACCTGCGTGAGCTATGCGGACATCCCGCACTTCCGCGCGTCCACCGCGCCGGGACACGAGGGCCGCTTCGTTTTCGGCGAGCTGCGCGGCAAGCGCGTGGCGGTCATGCAGGGCCGCATGCACTGCTACGAGGGCTACACGATGGAGGACGCCGCCTACGCCTGCCGCGTCATCCGCTTACTCGGCGCAAAGACGATGATCGTGACGAACGCCGCGGGCGCGGTGAACACCGAGTATTCCGCGGGCGATCTGATGCTCATTTCCGATCACATCAAGCTCTTCGACTTTGGCCCGCTCTGGGGGCCGAATATCGACGAGTTCGGCACACGCTTCCCCGATATGTCCAATGTCTACTCCCCCCGCCTGCGCGAGCTCGCGAAGGAAGTCGCCAAGGAGCAGGACCTCACGCTGCGCGAGGGCGTCTACATGTACTTCCCCGGCCCGCAGTTCGAAACGCCCGCCGAGGTGCGCGCTGCGCGCGTGCTCGGTGCGGACGCCGTGGGCATGTCCACCGTGCCGGAGGCCATCGCCGCCGCGCACTGCGGGTATGAGATCCTCGGCGTGACGCTCTGCGCCAATATGGCCGCGGGCGTGCTGCCCCAGCCTCTCTCCGGCGAGGAGGTCAACGAGATGGCGGAGCAGTCGGCCCCGCATTTCTCCTCGCTCATCCTCGGCTGCCTCGAGCGGCTGTAAAACAGTTTATTTCAGCGAAAAGGAAAAGGTCGAAATTTTGATGGCTACGGAAAAGAAACAGTCCTTTTTCGGCGGCGCGGCGGTGTTGGCCGCCGGCGTCGTCATCGTGAAGATCATCGGCGCGCTCTTCAAGATCCCGCTCGCGAACATCCTGAGCGAGACGGGCAACGCCGACTTCAACAACGCCTACAACATCTATGCCGTGCTTCTGACCATCTCGACCGCGGGACTTCCCGTGGCGCTCTCGAAGATGATCTCGGAGGCGAAGACGCTCGGGCGCGAGCGTCAGGCGCGGCGCGTGCTCAAGGTGTCGTTCGCCGCGTTTTTAACGCTCGGTGTCCTCTCGTTTGTCATCATGTGGTTCGGCAACGAGAAGTGCGCGGCGCTTCTCAATAACCCGAACGCCGCCTACGGTATCAAGGCGCTTGCCCCGGGCGTTGTGTGCGTCGGCTGCCTTGCCGCGTTCCGCGGCTTTGCGCAGGGGAGCTTTCGCATGACGCCGACCGCCGTCTCGCAGATCATCGAGGCGGTCAGCAAGCTCTTCATCGGCCTTGGCCTTTCGATGTACGTCGTGAGCCTTGGGTACGAGGACTACATCGCCGCGGCCGCGGCCATCGTCGGCGTGACGGTCGGCTCGGTGCTCGCGCTCGTCTACATGCTCATCGACTACTTGCGCCACCGCCCGCACACCCCGGGCACGGACACGCCGGACGCCTCCGGCGCGATCTTAAAGCGCCTGCTCTCGATTGCCATCCCCATCACGCTGTCGGCCTCGATGGTGTCGATCATCACGCTGATCGACACGTCGCTCGTGCAGGGCCAGCTCCAGAACGCGCTGGGCTACACGCTCAAGGAGACGCGCCACCTCTACGGCACGTATTCCTCGGGCATGAACCTCTACAACCTGCCGTCGTCGATGATGACGGCGCTGACGATCTCCGTCATCCCGACGGTGTCGGCCTCCCTTGCGCGCAACGACCGCGTGCACACGTCCCGCGTCATCAACTCGTCGCTGCGCGTCACGGGTCTGATGGCCTTCCCGATGGGCCTTGGCCTCTGGGCGCTGGCTGAGCCCATTATGAAGCTCTGCTACCCGCGCTATGACAGCGAGCTCGGCGGCTCGCTTCTGGCCGTGCTCGGCATCGCGAGCATGTTCGTCTGCCTGATGCTCATTTCAAACTCCATCCTGCAGTCCTACGGCCGCGTGCATGTGCCCGTTTTCACGATGCTCATCGGCGGCGTGGTCAAGATCATCTTCAACTACAACCTCACCGCCGTGCCGTCCATCAACATCCACGCCGCTCCCTTCGGCACGCTCGTGTGCTTTGTGATCGTATCGTCGCTCAACCTCTTTTTCGTCTACCGCACGATGGAGGATAAGCCGAATTACTTCAAGGTCTTTGCCAAGCCGCTGATCGCGTCGCTCGTGATGGCCGTGTGCGCCAGATTCTCCTATCGCTTCTTCGCCGCCCATATCGCGCTTGTCGGCGCGACCACGACGCAGATCGTGAACGTCGGCCTTGCGGTCGTGCTGGCGGTCATCGTGTACGTCGCGCTTGTCCTCGCACTGCGGATCGTCACGCGCGACGACCTCGCGCTGCTGCCCAAGGGCGAAAAGCTCGCCCACATCCTGCACGTGCGCTGAAAACCCCTGAAAAATCAGGGAAATTGCGCAAAACACCTTGCAATGAGAGGGAATATATGATAAATTATCCTGAGAAAGCTGTCTACACATATGACGACCTTGTTGACATCCTGCGCATTCTGCGCGCGCCGGGCGGATGCCCGTGGGACCGCGAGCAGACGCACGAGTCGAACCGCCGCAACTTCCTTGAAGAAGCGTATGAGGCCGCCGAGGCCTTCGACCTCGATGATCCGGAGCTGATGAAAGAAGAGCTCGGCGATGTGCTGATGCAGGTGCTCTTCAACATCCACATGGAAGAGGAAGCCGGCCGCTTCACGACCGACGATGTGACCGACCACGTGGTGCGAAAGCTCATCTTCCGCCACCCGCACGTGTTTTCGAACACGCGGGCGGACGACAGCGAGCAGGTGCTCGTCAACTGGGACAAGCTCAAGCGGCAGGAAAAGGGCCAGCGCACCACGGCCGACGCGATGGATTCCGTCGCCCGTTCACTCCCCGCCCTCTGGCGGGCGGACAAGCTGCAGGGCAAGGCCGCGAAGGCGGGCTTTGAATTCCCCGATGTCTCCGGCGCGCTCGACAAGCTCGACGAGGAGACACAGGAGCTGCGCTCCGCCGTTGAAAACGGCACAAACTTTGAAGAAGAGCTCGGCGACGTGCTGTTTGCCGCCGTCAAGATCGGCCGCTTCTGCGGCGTCGACCCCGAGGCGGCGCTTTCAAAGACCTGCGAAAAATTCATCGCGCGCTTCCGCAAGGTGGAAGAGACGGTGAATGCGCGCGGCGAGGATATGTCCGCTCTCCCGCTCGATGAGCTGATGGCGCTGTGGAACAACGCCAAGGAACAACTCAGATGACCAAAAGCGGCAACGCTTTTTGCTCATATACACCCCGGAGGCCCCGTCTCCGGACACTATTCAGGAGGATCAAACGATGAACAAGACTGAACTCATTGCTGCCGTGGCGGAAAAAGCCAGCATTTCCAAGAAGGAGTCCGAGGTTGTGATCAACGCTGCCCTCGACACCATTATCGACTCCCTGAAGAACGACGAGAAGGTCCAGCTCGTCGGCTTCGGCTCTTTCGAGACCAAGCACCGCGCTGAGCGCACCGGCCGCAACCCCAAGACCAAGGAGAGCATCACCATCGCCGCTTCCAAGGTCCCGACCTTCAAGGCTGGTAAGGCGTTCAAGGACGCTGTCGCGGAGTAATTCCCCAGTCAAGCTCTTTCATCATCAAAACGGCGGCGCGATGCGCCGCCGTTTGAGTTGGTGGAACCCCTTTGATCCCGCACTTTTCCGAAAAGGAGACGAATTCCATGCGTCTTGACAAATATCTCAAGGTCTCGCGCCTTATCAAGCGCCGCACCGTGGCCAACGAAGCCTGCGACGGCGGCCGCGTGACCGTCAACGGCAAGGTCGCCCGCGCGTCGTACGACGTGAAGGTCGGCGACGTGATCGCGCTGCACTTCGGCGAGCGCGTGCTCGCGGTCGAGGTGCTCGATGTATCCGAGACCGCCGGCAAGAGCGAGGCCTCGCTCCTCTACCGCGAAGTGAACGCACAGTAAACCGTACTATTTTGGGTGCGCCCTTCATACGTTATCGTATGGAGGGCGCTTTCTTTGCGCCCAAAGCGAAAGGACGGGTTCTGACTATGACTTACGACACTTCCCCCGCTTCTCCCCAGCGCATCGAATTATCCGGCCGCGAGAGCCTGACGGTCTCCGGCGTAGAGGATGTCGACCGCTTCGATGAGACCGAGATCGTGATGAACACGTCGCTCGGCGTGCTCGTTGTCACGGGCGACAGCCTGCACATCGGCAAGCTGAGCCTCGACGGCGGCGAGCTGCATGTCGACGGGCGCATCGACGCCATCGCCTTTGAGGATGCGCCGTCAAGCCGCGGCGGCCTGCTCTCGCGCCTGTTCGGGGGTTGAGGCACCGTGGGCGTGTCGCTCTCCGAGCAGGCGCGGTGCTTTCTCGCCTCGCTCCTGCTCGGCTTCATTCTTTCTCTCCTCTATGACCTGCTGCGCGCCGTGCGGCTGCGGCGGGCGACGAAGCGGCGCTTTACGAGCGCACTCGATCTCCTCTACTGCGCGGCGTTCGCGCTGCTGACGTTTCTCTTCGCGCTGCGCATCGGCGGGGGCGAGCTGCGGCTCTATATGCTTTGCTCGGCGCTTTTTGGCGCGGTGAGCTACTTCACGCTCTGCGCATGGCTTTTCCGTCCGCTATGGGCCTTCTGGGCGGAGGTGCTGTTCTCCTTTGCGCGATTAGCGGCGGCGCCGCTGCGGTGGCTCCAAAAAGTTTATGGTAAACTTGCCAAACTTTGCAAAAGATACTTTCTTTTTTCCAGAAACCGGCTTATAATAAAGTCGTATGAGCGCCGCGCCCGTTATTCGCTGCGCCGCGCAAGGAAAAAGGAGGCTCATCGGCATGGCAGAGCAGGCCAAAAAAGGCAAAAAGCGCACCAGCTTTCTCACGATGCTCGTCATCGCAATTCTGATCGCACTGGTAGGGGTGCAGCTCATTCATCTGCGGAGCCAGATCGACGACGCGCGCAGCCAGCTCACCGCGCTGCAGAGCGATCTTGACACTGCCAAGCAGGAGAACGACGCGCTCTCGTCGGCGCTCGAAAAGGCCGACGACCCTGAGTTTTTGCAGGAGCTCGCGCGCGATCAGCTCGGCTACGTAACGCCGGGAGAAAAGACATTCTATGACGTCAGCAACTAAAAAGAGAACATTATTGAAGCGCCCGTTGAGGGCGCTTTTTTCTTGCGTGAAATAAAAAGGAGCCGCCGGCCAGGATGGCCCGCGGCTCAAATGGGTGGGATATTGGAAAGCTTCCGATGCTTATGATACCGCCCGTCCACCAAAACGTCAATGGGAGCTTTTGCCGCATTCTGCCGCCTTTTGTCAATTCGCGTCGTGCGCCTTACATTTTGTCAATATGTACAAGAATGCTCAATTCATATATCGTTCATTTGAAATTTTCGTTCATTTGTGCTACGATATAGAAAAGGAACCAGAAGAGCCCTTCGCCCTCTCTTTCCTTCCTCACCAACGAAAGGAGCCAACACTATGAAATTCACCTACACCTGCAAAAAAGTCTCCCTGAACGATTCCGTCAAGGCCTATGCCGAGAAAAAGGTCGGCAAGCTCGAGAAGTTTTTCAAGGAGGAGCCCGAGGCTTCTGTCACCTTCTCCGTCGAGAAGAAGAACCGCTGTGTCGCTGAGATCATGCTCCGCGGCGCCAACGGCACGCTGTTCCGCGCGGTATGTGAGGACCCGGACGGCGACATGCGCGGCGCGATCGACGAGGCCACGGCCCAGATCGAGCGCAAGATCCGCAAGAACAAGACCCGCCTTGCCAAGAACCTGCGCGCCGAGGCTGTGCTGCCGGAGCTGCCCGAGGAGTTCGAGGCCCACGAGGAGGGCACGTTCGACATCGTGCGCACCAAGCGCTTCACCGTCAAGCCCATGAGCGTGGAGGAAGCCATTTTGCAGATGAACCTGCTGGGCCACAGCTTCTTCGTCTTCCGCAACACCGATTTCGGCGATGCGATCTGCGTCGTTTATCGCCGCAACAACGGCGGCTACGGCATCATCGAGACCGAGGACGACGAGGAGTAAGCCGTTCAGAAAGCATATAGAAGGGCTGCGCATTCGCGCAGCCCTTTTTTTGCGCGTTTTTCCGTGGTATACTGATCTTGTATTTTTCAAAAGAGGAGAAGTCTTATGAATGCCATGTTCTGCCGCGCGTTCCAGTGCTGCTTTGCCGTCGGCGCGCGCTTTCTCCCCTGGCGCACGCCGGAGGTCTTTTCAGGCGAGGGGAGCCTTCTTCGCGCCGCAGACATTCTGCGCGAAAACGGCCTGCGCCGCCCGTTCGTCATCGCGAGCCGCCGCCAGTGCGCGGACGAGCACTTCCGCGCCTTGCAGGAAAAACTTGACGAGCAGGACATCCTGCTCTCCATCTTCTCCTCGGTCGAGCCGAATCCGTCGGTCGAGACGGTCGAAAATATCGCCGCGCAGTACAAGATTGATAGCTGCGACTGCTTTCTCGTCATCGGCGGCGGCTCGCCGATGGACGCAGCCAAGGCCGCCGCGGCGCGCCTCGCGCGGCCGGACAAGCCGCTTTCGCAGCTTGTGGGACTCTTAAAGGTCCGCCGCCGCATTCCGCCGCTCATCGCCGTGCCCACGACGGCGGGCACGGGGTCGGAGACGACCATCGCCGCCGTTGTCACCGGCAGTGACCACCACAAGTATGCGATCTCCGACCTCTGCCTCATTCCACGCTACGCGATCTTAGACCCCGCGCTGACCGTCGGGCTGCCTCCACACATCACGGCGGAGACCGGCATGGATGCGCTGACGCACGCGGTCGAGGCGTATCTGAGCCGCTTTTACAACACGAAGCAGACGCGCCTGCTCGCGGAAAACGCCGTCGTGACCATCTTCACGCATTTGGAGCGCGCGTACCGCGACGGCACGTCGCTCCCCGACCGCGCGGCGATGCTGCAGGCCTCGTTCGACGCAGGCGCGGCGTTCACGCGCGCAAGCGTCGGTAACGTGCACGCCATCGCGCACACGCTCGGCGGGCTCTACGGCGTACCCCACGGCCTTGCAAACGCGGTGCTTCTCCCTCTCGTGCTCGAAGATTACGGCAAAGCGGCCTGTCCGCGCCTTGCCCGTCTTGCCGCGCTTGTCGGCCTCAAGGGCGAGAGCGAAGAATCTCTCGCCAAGGCGTTCATCGCCGAAATCCGCGCGATGAACGCCCGCATGGACATCCCCGACCACTTCAACTGCATCCGCAAAGAGGACATTCCCCTCATGGCCACCTGGGCCGCGCAGGAGGCAAACCCCGTCTACCCCGTGCCGGTCATCTACGACGAAGCGCGCTTTGCGCGCGTCATCGAGCGTTCACACCACAGCCAATAACCTTGTCAGCATTTTAGCGATACTTCCCCGCCGCCGTCTGGTATAATGGTGCTGCAATCCAAAAGGATCGGACGGTTTTTTATGATCGGAGTTTACGACTACACCGTGATCGCAACCTATCTCTCGCTGCTGCTGGGGCTTGGCGGCCTCTATTCCGCCGCGCAAAACGAGCCTCTCGACGCCATGCTGTGCCTGATGCTCGCGGGGCTGCTCGATGCCTTCGACGGGCGCATCGCCCGCACGAAAAAGGACCGCACCGAACAGGAAAAGCGCTTCGGTATCCAGATCGACTCGCTCAACGACCTTGTCTGCTTCGGCGTGCTGCCCGCCGCCATCGGCTGGAGCATGGACTGCGATAGACTCTGGTTCCTTGCGACGATGTCGTTTTTCGCGCTCTGCGCGCTCATCCGCCTCGCCTACTTTAACGTGACGGAAGAGGAGCGGCAGGACCGCACGAGCGAAAACCGCGCCTACTACCTCGGCGTGCCGGTCACGGCGAGCGCCGTGCTCGCGCCGCTCTTCTACCTGCTCTCGCTGCACTTTTCCCTGAACTGCGCGGTCGTCTACGCGCTGGGGCTGTTTCTGCTTGGTGTGCTGTACATCACACCGATTCGCGTCAAGAAGCCGCAGCTGCGCGGCGTGGCGTTTCTGTCCGTGTTCGGGCTTGGCGAATTTGCTGTTTTGCTCCGCGTATTGACGCGTTAGCGCTCCCATCTCTCTCCTCCGGGCCGTCCGAAAGTTTTTCTTTTGGGCGGCCCCCTCTCTTTTTACTTTCCCGATTGACGGCGGGAAGTCCGCGTGCTATGATAGTCGGCAACTACCGTTTGCATGTTCTGTCAGATCGCGAGGAATTTTTATGAAAAAGGCCGACCCCCGTCTCATGCTCATTATGTCGATGACCGTCTTCGGCACGCTGGGGCTTTTTGTGCGCAATATTCCCGTCTCGTCCGGCGAGCTGGCGCTGTACCGCGCCGTGCTGGCCGCGCTGCTGATCGGCGTATACTTACTTGTCAGCAGGCAGAAGATCCCCTTCGCGCGCATCAAAAAGGAGGTGCCGCTGCTGCTTCTCTCCGGTGCGGCGATGGGCGTCAACTGGATCCTTTTATTTGAGGCCTACCGCTATACGAGCGTTTCCGTCGCCACACTGAGCTATTACTTCGCACCCGTCATCGTCACGCTCGTCTGCCCCATCCTCTTCCACGAAAAGCTCACGGGAAAGAAATTTCTCTGCTTTGTGATGTCCACACTCGGCCTTGTGCTCATCACCGGCATTGGCGACACGCGCGGGTCGGATGACCTCAAGGGCATTCTCTTCGGCCTCGGCGCGGCGGTGTTTTACGCGACCGTCATCCTGCTCAACAAGTCCATCCATCAGGTCGAGGGCATCCACCGCACGTTTTTGCAGTTTTTGTCCGCCATCGTCGTGCTCATCCCCTACGTGCTCTCGACAAATGGCATCACACTCAGCTCGCTGAACGCCGTCGGCTGGGTGAACCTTCTCATCGTCGGCCTTGTCCACACGGGCATCACGTATTGCCTGTACTTCTCGTCGCTCAAGGAGCTGCCCGGACAGGAGGCCGCGATCTTAAGCTACATCGACCCCCTCGTCGCCGTCCTCGTCTCCGTCACCCTGCTCGGCGAGAGCATGACCGCAATGCAAGTCATCGGCGGCGCCCTGATCTTAGGCTTCACCCTGCTCAACGAGCTCTCTCCCGTCCCCAAGGCGAAAAAGGAGTAACTCCCGCAAATCACGCCAAAACGCGTCGCAGACTTTCGCGCCGCGCACGGCGCGAAATAAATTGAAATCGTTTTTTGTCGCGACATGTGCGTGACAAAAAACACCTCTCAGCCCGCAAGTGTGGAAATCGCCCGCCGTTGGCGGGCGATTTATGCGCGCAGCGGGCTGTGATCTCCCTAAAAATAGAGGCCGCTCAGCCATGACTGAGCGGCCTCTATTTTTAATTTAGAAATTCTGCTGGGTCGCAGGGTACCCCATCTTTGCTGACCGAAAAGTGCAGATGCGCCGGCATCGAGAACTCGGCGATCGAGCTGCTGCCCACCGCGCCGATGACCTCGCCCGCGGAGACATACTGCCCCTCGCCGACGCCCGGCGAGCTGCGGAGATTGGCGTACGTCGTCTCGTACCCGTCGTCGTGCGCGATGGTCACGAGCGTGCCCATCATGTCGTCGTCGCGCACCGCCGTCACAACGCCGCTGCACGCGGCGATCACCTGCGTGCCGACCTCGGCGGCGATGTCGATGCCGTCGTGCGTGCGCCAGTCGCCAAGCGTCTCGTTATACGTGAGCTCGTCGACCGAAAACGCCGCGACCTCCTCCCCCACGAGCGGCGCGACCACGAGCCGCGGGGCGACGGGCTGCGCGTCCGTCTCGCTCTCCATCGCGGGGACGGTGTCCTCCACGCCCGTGGCCTCATCCATCACGGTGAGGTCCTCGGGCGGCTCCTCCACCGGCTCTGCCGGCTTTGCCGCCTCCTGCGGCAGCTCCGCCTCCGGCATCTGCGGCGCCTCGTCCTCAAGCGGCAGCTCCACCTGCGAGGAAACGTTCTCCGCGTCCTTGTCCGTCGTATTTTTCGGCAGCAGCGTCCAATAGCCCGCGACGGCCAGCGCCGTCACACCGAGGAACAGGGCTATGTATAAGCCCGTCCCGCCGAAGAAGTGCCGCTTTGCGCGGCCGTTCGATCCTGCCATGTTTCATCCTTTCCGCCGCTTTGCGGCTCGTGCGAAAATTGCGAGCAAAAAAGCTCTGACGGTAGTGTGTACCGTCAGAGCTTTTTCTAAACATGGCAGATTCGATTTTTTAGCGGACGATCAGCGTCTTGCCGTCCATTTCCGCGGGCTGCTCAAGGCCCATCACGTCGAGGATCGTCGGCGCGATATCGGCGAGGCGGCCGGGGCGCAGCTCGGTGCCCGCGCCGCAGAGGATGAAGGGCACCACATTCGTCGTGTGCGCGGTCATCGGGCTCTTGCCGTCGGCTTGCAGCATCTGCTCGGCGTTGCCGTGGTCGGCGGTGATCATCGCGATGCCGCCCATCTTGAGCGTCGCCTCCACGACCTGACCGACGCACTCGTCGACGGTCTCGACGGCCTTGACAGCCGCGTCGAACACGCCCGTGTGGCCGACCATGTCGCAGTTGGCAAAGTTCAGAATGATGACGTCGTACTTGCCGGACTCGATGCGCTCGACGCACTTGCTCGCGACCTCGTAGGCGCTCATCTCGGGCTGGAGGTCGTAGGTCGCGACCTTCGGGGACGCGACGAGTACGCGGTCCTCGCCGGGATACGGGTCCTCGACGCCGCCGTTGAAGAAGAACGTGACATGCGCGTACTTCTCGGTCTCGGCGATGCGCAGCTGGGTCATGCCCATCTTGCTCAGATACTCGCCAAGGCCGTTTTTCACGCTGATGCGCGGGAAGGCGACGAGCACGTTCGGCATGGTCGCGTCATACTCGGTGTTGCAGACGTAGGTGAGCGGGAAGAACTCGCGCTTGAAGCCGTCGAACGCGGGGTCGACGAACGCACGCGTGATCTCGCGGGCGCGGTCGGGGCGGTAGTTGAAGAAGATGACCGAATCGTTGTCGGAGATCATGCCGTCCTTGTCGCAGACGATGGGCTCGACAAATTCGTCCGTCACGCCGTTTTTATAGCTCTCCTCGATGGCGTGGATGGGGTCGGGATCCTGCACGCCCTCGCCGTAGACGAGCGCGTCATAGGCGTTCTCGAGGCGGTCCCAGCGCTTGTCGCGGTCCATCGCGTAATAGCGGCCCATGACGGTCGCGATCTTGCCGACGCCGAGCTCACGGCACTTTTCCATGGTCTTTGCGACAAAGTCGCGGCCGGAGGTCGGGGGCGTGTCGCGCCCGTCGAGGAAGGCGTGGATATACACGCGCTTTAAGCCCTTGATGTGCGCCATCTTTAAAAGCGCGTAGAGGTGGTCGAGCGTGGAGTGCACGCCGCCGGTGGAGTGCAGACCGTAAAGGTGCAGCGCAGAGCCCTTTTCAATGCAGTCGTCCATCGCCTTGTTGTAGGCGGGATTTTCAAAGAACGTACCGTCCTCAATGGAGCGGGTGATGCGCGGCAGGTCCTGGAACACGACGCGGCCGCCGCCGATGTTGGTATGGCCGACCTCGCTGTTGCCCATCTGGCCCGCGGGCAGGCCCACGTCAAGACCGGAGGCCTGGAGCGTCGTGTGGGCATACTCGGCAAAAAGGCCGTCGAGCACGGGGGTGTTGGCCGCGCGCACCGCGTTGCCGACGGTATCGTTGGACAGGCCGAAGCCGTCCATGATGATCAGCGTGGTGGGAGTCTTATTCATCGATTTTCCTCCTTACTCCTGGTTGGCAGCGTGGACGATCTCCATCAGCGCCTTGGGGTCGAGCGAAGCGCCGCCGATCAGGCCGCCGTCGATGTCCTCGTGCGAGAGCAGCTCGTGGGCGTTCGAGCCCTTCATCGAGCCGCCGTACTGAATGGTCACGCTGCGGGCGATGCGCGCGCCGTACTGCGCGCGGATGAGTGAGCGGATATAGGTGCAGACCTCGGCCGCCTGCTCGCCCGTGGCGGTCTTGCCGGTGCCGATGGCCCAGATGGGCTCATAGGCGATGACGCAGCGGCGCATCTGCTCGGCGCTCACGCCCGCGAGGGCGGACTTGACCTGCAGCGCGATGAGCTCCATCGTCACGCCCATCTCGCGCTGGGCAAGGCTCTCGCCCACGCAGATGATGGGGTTCAGCCCCGCCTCGAGCGCGGCGAGGACCTTTTTGTTGACGATCTCGTCCGTCTCGCCGAAGAGCGCGCGGCGCTCGCTGTGGCCGACGATGACATAGCGCACGCCGAGGTCGGCGAGCATGTCGGCGGAAATCTCGCCGGTGTAGGCGCCGCTCTTTTCAAAGTAGACGTTCTCCGCGCCGACGGCGATGCGGCTGTCCTTGAACGCGCGCACGGCGGCAGAAAGGTCGACCGTGGGCGCGCACACAACGATGTCGCACCATTTGGTTTTGGGAAGGATGGCCTTGAACTGTTCGGCAAAGGCCTTGGTCTCGCTGGGGGTCTTGTTCATTTTCCAGTTGCCTGCGATGATGGTTTTACGGTATCTGCGATTCATATTGGGTCTTTTCTCCTGTTACTGTCTAAATCTAAGATCTATGCGAATATATGAAAATCAATAGAGATTTTTCTCACTTGTCTAAAAGGCACGCAACGCCCGGTAATTCCTTGCCTTCCAGGAACTCGAGCGACGCGCCGCCGCCGGTGGAGATGTGCGTGATCTTGTCGGCAAAGCCGAGCTGCTCGGCTGCCGCCGCGCTGTCGCCGCCGCCGATGATCGTGACCGCGCCGCTCTCGGCGAGCGCCTTGGCCATGGCCTTCGTGCCGGTCGCAAAGGTTGGGAACTCAAAAACGCCCATGGGGCCGTTCCACACGATCGTGCCCGCGCCCTTGGTCGCCGCGCAGAAGAGCTCGACGGTCTTGGGGCCGATGTCCATGCCCATCATATCCGCGGGGATGTGCATCGCGTCGACGACGTGGGGCTCTGCGTCGGCGGCAAACTCCGTCGCCGCGACGGTATCGACCGGCAGCAGGAGCTTGACGCCCTTCTGCTTGGCCTTTTCGATCATCTCGAGCGCGTAGGCGCACTTGTCTTCCTCGAGCAGGGACTTGCCGATCTCGCCGCCCTGCGCCTTGGCGAACGTGTAGGCCATGCCGCCGCCGATGATGACGGTGTCGGCCTTGTCTAAAAGGTTGTTGATGACGGCGATCTTGTCGCTGACCTTTGCGCCGCCGAGCACGGCGACGAACGGGCGCTTGGGATCGTCGAGCGCCTTGCCCATGACCTCAAGCTCCTTGGCAACGAGCAGGCCCGACACGGCGGGAAGATAGGCGGCCACGCCCGCGGTGGACGCGTGCGCGCGGTGCACCGTGCCGAACGCGTCGGAGACGTACAGCTCCGCCATCGAGGCAAGGGCCTTGGCGAGCTCGGGGTCGTTCTTGGTCTCGCCCGCTTCAAAACGGGTGTTTTCAAGCAGCATGATCTCGCCGCCCTTGAGCGCCGCGGCCTTGGCCTTGGCGTCCTCACCGACGACGTCGTGCGCGAAGATGACATCCTTGCCCAAAAGCTCGGACAGGCGCTTGGCGACGGGCGCAAGCGTCAGCTTGTCGAGGGACTTTTTCCACTTCTCCTCGGTCAGCGTCGCGGGGTCCTTGCCCTTTTCGGTCTGCTTTTTCACCCACTTGTCAAACTTGGCCTCGGGCTTGCCGAGGTGGGAGCAGGCGATGACCGCCGCGCCGTGGTCGAGCAGATACCGGATGGTCGGCAGCGCGGCCACGATGCGCTTATCCGAGGTGATCTCGCCGGTCTCCTTGTCCTGGGGCACGTTGAAATCGCAGCGCAGCAGCACCTTCTTGCCGCTCACGTCCACATCGAGAACAGTCTTCTTGTTATAATTCATGTTGTTTCCTCCTCATAATATACACATACGATTTGGTTACGCAGTTAAAACGAATTTGGGATCTTACGTTTTTTCGAGCATTTCCCCCTCGTGCTTGAGACCGGGAAAGCCCGTCTGCCGCAGCGCTTCATACGTCAGGATCGCCACGGAGTTTGATAGATTCAGGCTGCGCGCCTCCTTCCGCATCGGAAGGCGGATGCAGCGCTCATAGTGCGCCACGCGGAAAGGCTCCGGCAGGCCCGCGGTCTCCTTTCCGAAAAAGAGCCAGCAGCCGTCCTTGAATTCCGCCTGGCAGTAGTCCTGCGGAGCCTTGGTCGTGGCGAGCCAGCAGTCGCGTTCCGCCTCGGGATGCTTTGCAAAAAGGTCGGCTAAATTTTCGTACACGCTGATATCCACAAGGTACCAGTAGTCCAGCCCCGCGCGCTTGACGGCGCGGTCGGAAATGTCGAACCCGAGGGGCTTGATGAGATGCAGATGCGCCCCCGTCGCCGCGCAGGTGCGCGCGATATTGCCGCAGTTTTGCGGGATCTCCGGCTCGACGAGCACGATATTCAGCATGACAGCACCTCCTCCACGCGAAAGTTTTATCATTGTACCGCAAAAATATTGCGAATTCAACCTAAAATGCAGTCTTTTGAAACGAAATTTTGAAAATGCAAAAGTAAAGCCGCCAAATCAAAAATTTTTTGTTTTTTTTGTGAGAAACGGTGGATTTTTCGGGCATCTTTGCTATAATGTCGTTAATAGAGAGTAGAATTGAAAGGAGATGAGCTCCGATGGATCAGAAGTTGGCAGTTCTCTTTATGCCGGACGATATGACCCTGACAAAAGAACAAGCACCGCTGATGCTGAGGCCCATTTTGTTCTGCCCCATTCTCACGTGGATGGTCGAAGAACTGATGGGGCGGGGCATTGAGCGGTTTTTTATTGTGTCTGACAAACGGGCGCACGACATGATGCGCCCCTACGTCCCCGAAAACGCCGATGTTGTCTACGTCGACGGTGCCAGACACGGGGAAGAGCTTTTAACGCTCCTCAAGGATGAAAAGGGCAGCGTGCTCATCGTCAACGGCGCGGTGCTGCCCGTGGGCGTGTTCTCCGGCGGCGCGGTCTACTCCGCGGACGCGAAGGAGTGCTGCAAGGTGCTCAAGGAGCACGGCGCCTTCGCCGCCTTCCCCAAGGGGGCGGAAATCACGAAGGGCTTTTTGCCCGTCGGCGACGACGAGGAGCTCAGATCCGCACAGGACATGTGCCGCCGCAAGATCGCCGACAAGCACTTTGCCGCGGGCGTTTCCATCATGGACCCCAACAATACCTACATTGACCCCCGCGTCAAGATCGGCAGCGGCACGGTCATCCTGCCGGGAACGATCCTGCGCGGCCGGACCGTCATCGGCAAGAACTGCACCATCGGCCCGAACGCCATGATCCGCGACTGCACGGTCGGCGACGAGACCGAGGTGAACGCCTCGCAGCTCAATGAGAGCACCGTCGGCGCGCACACGACCGTCGGCCCCTTTGCCTATGTCCGCCCGAACTCGAAAATCGGCGATCATGTCAAAGTCGGCGACTTTGTCGAGATCAAAAACAGCGTCATCGGCAACGGCACGAAGATCTCGCACCTCACCTACGTCGGCGACAGCGATTGCGGCGAGCGCATCAACTTCGGCTGCGGCACGGTCACGACGAACTACGACGGCTTTAAAAAGTTCCGCTGCACGATCGGCGACGACGCCTTCATCGGCTGCAACACAAACCTCATCGCCCCCGTCACGGTCGGAAACGGCAGCTACATCGCCGCCGGCTCCACCATCACCGACGAGGTGCCCGCCGATTCCCTCGCCATCGCGCGCGAGCGTCAGGTCAACAAGCCCGGCTGGGCGGAACAGTGGCGCGCGGCGCACGAGAAAAAGTAACTTCAGAAAATTTTTATAAACAGAGGAGTACATCAACATGATCTCTCACGGTAAGGACATCAAGATTTTCACCGGCAACGCAAACCCCAAACTGGCAGCGGACATCTGCAAGATCATCGGCACCAAGCTCGGCGAGAGCGAGGTCAAGAGCTTCGCAGACGGCGAGGCCTCCGTCTCCCTGTACGAGACCGTGCGCGGCAGCGACGTGTTCCTCGTTCAGTCCACCTGCAAGGAAAAACGGCTTTGATATGTTTACCTGTGAAAATATATCAAGGTCAACACGCTTGCCAGTCCCGCCGTAGCTGCCTGCTGAAAAGCTGTCTATAAGCAGTTTGTGGACGGGAAGTGCGTCAGCTTTTGCAATATCATCAGCACATTTTGCACGAACAGCTTTCCATATCTCACAGTCGCAGTTTTCACGGAGCTTATCAATATACTCTGCGTTTTCCTCACCGTGAAGCTGGATAACATCAAGCTTCTGTGCAAAGCTTTTCAGAATATTCTCTATAGGCTCGTTTACAAAAACGCCTACTCGTTTGATTTCCTTATTAAGAAGAAGTTCAAGATCATAGAATGTGTCAATGTCTACCGTGCGTTTAAAACCCTCCGACAGTATAAAGCCTGCATAATCAGGGTGGTATGTGTTCACATAAAGAATATCGTTCACACGGCGCATACCACATATCTTGATTTTTGTCATTTATACGCCCTCTCTCAGTTCATGGAGAGTTGTACCGATATTGCCGCTTCTCATAAGCGTTTCACCTATAAGCACAGCGTCTGCCCCAAGGCTGCGTACCTTTTTCATATCGGCATTTGTTTTTATACCGCTTTCAGAAACGAGCACTGCATGGTCGCCTACTATATTGCTGAGCCTGCCTGTGGTTTCAAGGTCAACGTCAAAAGTGTAAAGATTTCTGTTGTTTATGCCAAGCATATCAGGCTTAAAACCAAGCGTCTTTTTATACTCTTCCTCGTTGTGCACCTCTACAAGACATTCAAGGTCAAGCTCGTGAGCAATATCAGAATATTCTTTCATTTGACCCTCGCTGAGTATAGCCGAGATAAGCAGCACTGCATCAGCACCTAAGGCTCTTGCCTCGTAGAGCTGATATTCGTCGATGATAAAATCCTTGCGGAGTATCGGCAGCTTTACAGC
>ERZ1107006.1865-NODE-1865-length-16891-cov-2.815930_pt1 | contig 16891 bp, 18 predicted proteins | sample MGYA00403696_ERZ1107006 | MGnify/ENA primary metagenome ERZ1107006 (study PRJEB35170, sample SAMEA104062441) | human gut metagenome | biome: human gut; feature: human-associated habitat; material: faeces | place: Denmark | collected 2012-08-13 ...
TTGGAATTTCTCATTTTGGCTTGTACTATTTATCTCCTAGCACCAAGCGGCCTCACTTAATCTTGTGGGGGCGCTTTTGCATTATTATAATGGGGCCTAATCTATTCACTAAAATCGTCAAAAATGATAATTGCCTAAATAGCATTAACGTTGCTTAATTCTTGATCCGTTTCTGAATATCCTCAATAGACGGTAGCTGCTTGCTCAAATTCTCCGGCAGGCTGCTTGTAATCTTGTATTCGCTGACGCCGATGGGCTTGGACATATCCTTCAAAGCGTATTCGGCAACGAGGTCGTTCTTGCTCTTACAAAGCAGCAGTCCGATAGAGGGGTTATCCTCCGGGTGCTTGATGATGCCGTCTACCGCAGACAGATAGAAATTGAGTTGTCCTGCGTACTCCGGCTTAAACTCACCGGTTTTTAGCTCAATCACCACATAGCAGCGCAGATTTAGGTTGTAAAACAGAAGATCAATATAGAAATCATCGCCTCCGACATTCAGATGATACTGATTGCCGAGAAATGCAAAGCCGGTACCAAGCTCTAGAAGCAGCTTAGTGACATCTTTGACCAAAGCGTTTTCTATGTCACGTTCGAGCATATCTTCGCTGAATGGGATAAAATCAAAGATGTAGGGGTCTTTCATCGTCTGCACCGCCAACTCGCTCTGTGGCGAAGCAAGGCGGTGTTCAAAGTTTGATACTTTCCCAGCAACGACCTGTCTCTCGTATAGCCTACTTTCAATCTGATGTATCAGGACATTCCTTGACCAGCCATTTTCAATCGTTTTGCTAAGATATCAGTTCCGCATTGTATTGTCCGAAAATTTATCCAGAAGAACCGTAGTATGACCCCATGGAATTTGTGCAACAGCCTGTTGCACAAATTTTTCATCAGGATATGTCGCTGCAAGCTTTGCCATGTATTTCAGGTTGCGTGCAGAATAGCCTGTGACATTTGGAAAGGACATATGGATGTCGGCAGCAAGATTCTCAATGAATTTACTGCCCCATGTCTTATGCTCGTTGACAACCTGCCCAATATGGTAATAGAGCATAATTAGTTCCTGATTTACATGGAGCGTTGCCTTGTACTGTGCCTCACGGATTTCGCCCTTAATATTTTCTACGATTTTAATGTAGTCGTTGTTGTTCATCAACATTGTGGAGTCCTCCGCTCTCTTATTTTAAAAATCGGTTTTGATATTCTTGATGCCGCAGTCGATAGCCTTGAGAGATCAGGGTATCCCCTTTGAGTGCGACAAGATTGATGTCTGAAGATAATGTCTGTGCTATCTGATGGGTATCATATCCCCGTTCGGCTAGGTCAAGGAAATCGTCGTCTGGTAAGGAAATTTGAGCGGCAAATAGATTTGCTTCATATTCCATCCGATTGTTCCGCATATTGAATATCTCAAATTCTTTGAAACCACCCGCCTTCGTAGCCTCTTCCCTATGCAACAAGTCATGCCCAATTTCATGCAACAACACGATGTTCTCCATAACAGGATGCAGATCATTTTTAAGGAAAATAAAACGATTCCGCATTATCACCTTGTAGGCTCCTCGCTGTTCCTTGAATGGGTAATATCTCACCTCTATTCCCAAATCCCGTGCAATCCGGTTTGGATCACGAGTCCCGCACTGAGCCACAATGGAGTTTGCTTTTTGTACGATTTCCGAAGTGCTTACATACATCGGCTCCACCCCTTTTTAGTTCTTCCTGAGTATCATTCTATCACGGAATGTGTCCCATAATCGGGACTCAATCGGCATCTTCTTTAGAACGATACTTTTTCGGGGTGTACTTCTGATTCTTTTTCTTGGCGATCCAATAGGCTTCCTGAATGGCCTGCATCATCACATCCATATCTTCCTGCGCCATCTCGCCACCGGCAAAAAGGCCGGTTACTTCGTCGGTGAGCTGCTGCGCCTGCTTTGCGCCTCTGGAGCCGTACTGCGCTGCCGCTTGCGTCACAAATAAATCAGCAGACCCCATCAGTTCTCCGACAGGAACTTCAAGTGCTGCGGCCAGCTTTTCTGTTGCATCGTAACGGGGACGGGAAACACCTCCCTCATACTTTTGGATCATACGAGTAGAGATTCCGGAAAGCTCTGCGAGCTGCGCCTGTGTCAGCCCTTTACTCTCCCGGAAATGCTTGAGCCTTTCACTGAATTTCATATTCATACCCCTTCTGATGATTTTTGATATTTTTCTGAACACGAACTTTTATTCGTTATTCTCTGTTGACACGAACATCGGTTCGTGCTATACTTTAGCCATAACACGAATTGAAGTTCGTGCTATTATAATACACCACGAATTGAAGTTCGTCAAGTGGTTTCAAAGAGATTCCGTTGTTTTTTAGGGGTGAAGAGGTTGAGCAGATCAATATTGCATTGTGATATGAATAATTTTTATGCCAGCGTTGAATGTATGCTTGACCCGACTTTGAAGAAATACCCGGTTGTCGTTTGCGGCTCGGTGGAGGAACGGCACGGCATTGTTCTCGCCAAAAACTACGCCGCAAAAGCCTTTGGAATAAAAACCGGCGATGCTGTATGGCAAGCGAAGCAGAAGTGCAGAAACCTTGTTGTAGTGCCTCCGCACTTTGAGGAGTACATCAAATACTCTAAACTTGCAAGAAATGTCTACCAGCGCTACACAGATCAAGTTGAGCCGTATGGAATGGATGAGTGCTGGCTCGACATCAGCGGAACAGACCGTATCTTCGGCTCTGCTGAAACAGTTGCCAATGAGATACGGGAAACGATTAAGTTCGAGCTTGGATTGACTATCTCAGTCGGTGTGTCTTTCAATAAGATATTTGCCAAGCTCGGTTCGGATATGAAAAAGCCGGACGCTGTGACGGTCATACCGAAAGACACTTTCCGAGATAAAATATGGGGACTCCCCGCAGCAGACTTGCTCGGTGTAGGGCGGGCAACGCAGCGTGTATTAGATAGCTATTGCATTAGGACCATTGGCGATTTAGCTAAGACCGATCCTGACTTTCTGAACCGACGGCTTGGTAAAAACGGAATTGCCCTTTGGCAGTATGCAAACGGTAATGACCGATCCCGTGTTATGAATGCCGACTTTGTTTCTCCGGTTAAGAGCGTGGGACACGGAATTACTACCATCGAAGATTTGGAGAACGACGAGCAGGTGTGGCCCGTCTTTCTCGAATTGACGCAGGACATCGGACACAAGCTCCGTGTCCACCAAAAGTGTGCGGATGGAGTCGCTATTCACATACGGGACAATACACTTTTTTCAAAGCAATGGCAAACAGCATTGGATATGCCTACACAATCCCCGATGCTGATCGCAAAAGCGGCTTTCGCTCTCTTTGAGAAAAGGTATGACTGGAAGAACCCGATTCGCTCAGTCACGATTCAGGCAATCAACTTGGTGCCACAGGACACGCCCCGACAAGTCGATCTGTTTATGAATATCGAAAAGATTGAGAAAGCGGAAAAGCTCGACCAGTGTATTGAAACCATTCGTCAGCGGTTTGGCAAGGATAGCATCCGCAACGGCATTTTATTTCAAAATCTTCGGATGCCGTGTGAAAAGCCTGAGATCACAATGCCAACCGGGATGCTTTGTTAAGGAGGTCAAGTGTAATGAGCCACAAGGTAAGCGAAATCATCGATCCTGATGAAGTCGAGACATATGTTTCGATGCCGGAATGTCTGATGCAGGGTTGTAGCAATGACATTATCATCTTCCGTGCAGACGGAGGGAACCATTTCACCAATTATGGCATTTATGAGGGGATGTTTTTGTTCTTCGATGTCAGCAAGGACTTTCAGGAAGGACGGCTTTCCTGCTACTTGAACGATACCGGCGATAGTCGTCCAAAGTTCAAAGTTTCTGACAAGCCACTGGACGGCTATCACCACTTGGGAAGGCTTGTTGCGAGTATGAAAAATTATGAGGTGTAGAGATGGAAGAAGAACGGCGAAAAGTGTATGTGGAGGTCGATGTTACCCACAGGACAGATGGGACAGCTCGACCTCAGAGAATTAAATTTGAAAATGGTGAGGTCTACGAGATCGACCGTGTAAAGTATTGTTGCAGAGCCGCATCGACGAAGGTCGGCGGCACAGGACTTCGTTACACGGTATTGATATGCGGCACAGAAACTTTCCTTTTTGATGAAGAAAACGGAAAGTGGTTTGTGGAAGGCAAAAACAGAGCCACTCTCTAAGGATGCCACCATTCATCAGCCCTGAGAGCGTCAAGGAACTTAATGAGGTGATGTGCGTGACAAAAGATAATTGGACACCTATACCGATGTATTGCTCTAACTGCGGAGCATTGCTCTACGGATATAGAAATGATGAGGGGAAAATCAAGTATGAGTGCAAAAGGTGCGGAACCGTAGCGGTTCGAGTCCAAAAAGGACGCCGACACGACAAGATTGACCTTTATGCCCCGGAAGGGCAAATCCGATACTATTGATCGGCTAAAAACTGAATACGGCAAAACGACGGAATGGTTGAGGTGAAACAGACTGCGTAATTCCATCTCCAGGTCACTTGCTTTGAACACTTCGGTTGGTTAAACCAAACTTGCTATGCAGATATGAGAGGCCACCGACAAGACAGTAAGCCATAGGCTTAGTCTGTCTTGCCGGTGGCTTCTTTTTTTCGGCAAGAACAACCGACCAAGGGCTTCCGGCAGAGAAATCTCTGAAAGGAAGCCTTTTTCGATGCTAAATAAGTGGCTCTGCTATATCGCTGAATACCCGTGATCTCTGAATTTTTGACTTTCACCCAAATTCAAAAATTCAAAGGAGATTACAAAATGGGAATCAATTTTGCATATGCGAGAAAAAAGTTTTCGGAAGCTCAGCAGAAGCTTCGGAAAGAGTACAAAGCTGTGGGGATGACAGATGAGCAGATTCTTGAGATGTATGAGTATGATCTGCATCAATTCAACAGGGATCTTGCCTACCAACGTCATACGCAGCGCTTGGGCATCCTTGAAGAGCCTGACATGGAGGAAGAGGGCCACAACCCTTTACTGCATAAATTTGTTGATGCTCTGACTGTATATCAGCAGCCGACTGAGGATGCTAAACTCTGGTGGCTTGATGAGATCGAGGACGCTGATCTAATAAAAAGTCTAATGCGGCTTACGGCTGATGAACTCGATCTAATTGATATGCTTGCATTCGGCGGTTACTCACAACGGGAGATTAGCGAAAAAACCGGAAAAAGTCCCACTGCAATATGTCTGAAGCTGAAGACGATTCGAAAAAAGTTAAGAAAATCCGAATAAGGCTTAATTTTTTCCCTTTCTCGTGATCTACCACTTGAGGAGGTAAATCTCCTACAACGAGAAAGTGAGGAAACAAATTGTCGATGGATAGCAACTGCAAGGAAATGGAGATTTGCCTTTGTTCTAAATGCGCGAGTGCCTTTTACGATATTCCATCTTACAAAATCATGAGGAAGGACCCGTATCAGGTTAACAAGGATCTCTGCACTTACTGCAACAGCCGCTTTGGTTATGACTTCCTGATCTCCAAGCGGGCAAATGTACAAAAGCCCGGAAAGCATGTAATTCGCACATTGGAAAGTGGGGTCGAAAATGAATAGCATTATAAATGAAAAGCGACTCTTTTCAGCCCTATGCACTGTGTGTTCCCTAAATGAGGTGGAATTATGCAGAATCTGATTTCGAGAAAAGACGCCGCTGAGATTTTGGGAATCAGCGTGAAAACGCTGGATCAAGCAAGGCTCAATGGCCTGATTGCCTATGTGCAGTTCGTTGACAACGGCTGTGTCTACTTCACGGAAACTGCGATTGATGAGTATATCGCAAAATGCACCCACAGGGCAAAGCCATCTGCGCCGACACGCTCCACGTATAGAAAGCGAAGGGGCGAATAAGAACAGGAGGACACGAAATGGCAAAACGGAAACCGCTCCTTCCGGACTACGGAACCGCGCAGATAAAGGGGAAAACCTATTTTAGAACCCGCATCAGTGATGACGAAGGAAATCGAATCGCATTGTATGCCGCTTCGCGTGAGGAGCTCTACGAAAAGGTCATGGAGGTTGAAAAACAGATTGAAAACAAGACCTTCCGGAGAAGCACCCCCACGGTAAGAGAATACTGTGAAAAGTGGCTTCTTATGAAATCAGCCAATGTTCGGGAAACTACGATGATTGACTACCGCTCCAAGGTAAAGAACCATATCATAAAACCGCTTGGCGATATGAAGATGGGAGATGTAACCGCAGACGATATTCGACTGGCAATCATACCGGCCTCGAAGCTTTCATCCTCTGTGTTTAAGTCAGTCAATGTTCTGTACAAATGCATTTTTCACTCTGCTCTTGAAAGCAAGGTAATCGACAAAGACCCCACGATCTATCTATCACCAGAAGGTGGCGGGATCCCTCAAAAGGACCGAATTCCACTTACAGATGAACAGGTTGAGAAGCTGCTCCAGGCAACGAAAGGGCTTCCTCCCTATCTTTTCGTCATGTTGGGCTTGTATGCAGGCCTCCGCAGAGAAGAGATTCTTGCCCTGAAATGGGACTCTGTCTACCTGGAGTTGGACGCACCATATCTGACTGTTTGCAGAGCGTGGCATACGGAGAATAATCGGCCTGTTATCCTAACAGAGCTGAAGACGAATGCGGCAAAGAGGAGCATTCCACTTCCTCCACGACTTCTTGAGGCGCTCAAAGAGGCGAAGGAATCTTCTACATCAGATTATGTTATCGCCAATAAGGATGGACAACCTCTCACATATACGCAGTTCAAGCGTCTTTGGACCTATATCACAACGCGGACGGCGAGACCTCGAAAGGCAAAGAAGCTTGTCGGAGGAAAGTATGTAAAGTATACCATTTACCCTGTTCTGGGAGAAAAGGCGCGCAACAACGGCAAGGTAGTCTATAGCTTAGACTTTGAAGTGACACCACATCAGCTTCGGCATACCTACATCACAAATCTGATTTATGCGTCTGTAGATCCCAAGACAGTTCAATACCTTGCCGGCCATGAAAACAGCAAAATCACTATGGATATCTATGCCAAGGCAAAATATAACCGTCCTAAAGATGTTGCGCCTATGCTGGAGCATGTTTTTAATCAGTGGAACGAGACGACGAAGTGAGAGAACGGGGGCGGGCATTGCCTAAGCCCGCTCCCTTGATACAAGGAGGATTACAATGGCAAAGAAAAAAGTTATTCCGGAGTACAGCAAAGTCAAGAAGAGCGGAACCGAGTATTACAGGGCGAGAATCCTGGACGCAGACGGAAAGCAAGTTGATATCTACGGTAAAACATGTGAAGAGGTCTACGATAGAGCACAGGCTGCCTCCAGAGCGATAGCAGATGCTATTTTCCGCAAGAATAATCCGACTGTCAGAGAATACTGTGAGAAATGGCTTAAGATGAAATCAGCCACAGTCAGGCCGAACATCCTGGAAGGATATCGCAAGGCCATGGAAAGGCATATTATTGAGCCCATTGGAAATCGGTATATTGATGAAATCACGGCGGATGATTTGAAAATGCTTATGGTTCCTGTCTCGAAAATGTCTAATGGCCTCTATGGAATAGTTAATATGCTCTTGAAGTGCGTTTTCTATTCGGCAGTGGAGAGCAATGTAATCAAGGATAACCCCGCAGCGTGCATCAACCCGCGCGGCGGTAAGGCGAAGAAAGAGAAAGTGGCTCTCACAGATAAGCAGATCAGCACTTTGCTTGATACAATTAAAAACCTTCCCCCTTACCTGTTTGTAATGCTTGGACTGTATGCCGGTCTCAGACGCGAAGAAATTTTAGGTCTGCAGTGGGACTGCGTACATATTGATGACGACATCCCTTATATTTCGGTTCGCAGAGCATGGAGGTCGGTTAATAACCGCCCTGAAGTGACAACTCTTTTGAAAACGCCTGCGGCAAAGAGAGACATCCCTATCCCACAGCTTCTTGTTGACTGCTTGAAGGCTGAAAAAGAAAAATCGCTTTCTGATTATGTAATCTCTGACTCAAATGGTGAGCCGCTGTCAGACTCTCAGTTCTGCAGACTATGGCACTACATTACAGCCCGCAGGGTTAAGGAAAGAAAAATCTATCGGTATATCAATGGCGAGAAAATCCATCACACCATTTCTCCTAGGCTTGGTGAGAGATGCAGAACGAACAAGAGCATCTACTATACTCTGGATTTCCATGTGACGCCGCATCTTCTTAGGCACACCTATATCACGAATCTGATTCATGAAGGCGTCGATCCAAAGACTGTTCAGTATTTGGCTGGGCACGAAAACAGCAAGGTGACTATGGACATTTACGCCAAGGTGAAGTACAATAAGCCTTGGGAACTGGCACCGGTAATAAACCAAGCTTTCAGCACAAATAGTGAAAAAGAATCGGCTTAATTGATGGGTTAACTCGTAGGGGAAACGGCAAGACAGAACGAAGAAACCCTTGAAAACACAGGGGAAAAGGCAAAAAATTGATTCAGTACGGCCTCAAAGCCGCCCGTCGGGCTCCTCAGTTCAGCAAGCGCTGAATTTATTCGGAATATGCCAAACGCTCCTCGGGATCTCAATGGATCCCGGGGAGTTATTATCTGTCAGGCCGCCGGATGCAGCCCGGATCTCACCCGAAGGGCCTGGCGTTTTCGCCGGGCCTGCCTGCGATCATACAGAAACAGCCTCCATTGAAATGTTGTCGGGTTTATCCGTGAATATTTCAATGGAGGCATTGATTTTTGGGGATGAGACGCTTGTCTGAACCGTGCCTTTTCATCGCTCATTTCATCGCTCATTTCATCGCTCATTTCATCGCATCTGGAGCGCATCCATGCGCGATGCTCTGATGACCGAACGCAGTGGCCCCGCCTGCATCATCCTGCGCAGGGTAAAAAAAGCGGGCGGCTTGTGAAAAGCCCCTTCGGACCTTCTCACAAGCCGCCCCGTTTTGGCGTCCCAGAAGAGATTCGAACTCCCGACCCCACGCTTAGGAGGCGTGTGCTCTATCCAGCTGAGCTACTGGGACATGTGTATTTACCGAATCATCTTAGCGGTTTTTTGAAAAAATGTCAAGAGGCAGCGCCAAAAGTCGCGCGATTTTTCCCTTCCGGACGCATACAATGGGAGGCCTGAGCGTCAAAAGGCGGAAGGGGGGAGGACCATGCCATGGTGGGAGCAGGTAGGCGGAGATGTGGATGATCTGATCTTCGCGGACGAGGAATATGAGATCAGCGCGCGCTGAACGGGCAGAAAATTTCCCTTTACAGGAGGGCTTCTTTCGGCTATACTATATATGATATTCCGAAACTGGAGAATACTGTCATGATCGAATTTGAAGAATATAAGAGCAAACTGAACGACCTGAAGCCGAAGCTCGAGGAGCTGCGCGCCGCCTTTGTGCCGCAGAGCCTGCTCGATGAGCTGGAGCGCCTGCACGCCATGGCGGAGGCCCCCGGCTTCTGGGACGACCCCGCGCGCTCGCAGAAGGCCGTCATGCGCACGAAGACGCTCGAGCGCAAGCGCGACAAGTTCCAGTCCATGTGCAGCGAATGGGACGACCTGATGACCATCTGCGAAATGGCGCTGGAGGAAAACGACGACTCCATGCTCGAGGAGCTGACGGCGGGCTATGCCAAGCTCGAGGCCGACATGGAGGAGGCCCGCCTGGAGACGCTGCTGACGGGCGAATATGACGCGAACAACGCGCTGCTGTCCTTCCATGCGGGCGCGGGCGGCACGGAGGCGCAGGACTGGTGCGCCATGCTCTACCGCATGTATACCCGCTGGGCCGAGGCACACGGCTTTACCTATAAAATTCTCGACTATCTCGACGGCGACGAAGCCGGCCTGAAGTCGGCGGACATCATGATCGAGGGCGACAACGCCTACGGCTTCCTGAAGGGCGAGGCCGGCGTGCATCGCCTCGTGCGCGTCTCGCCGTTCGACGCGGCGGGCCGCCGCCACACGTCGTTCTCCGCCGTGGAGGTCATCCCGGAGATCCCGGACGACGTTGAAGTCGAAATTCGCCCCGAGGACATTGAAATGCAGGTCTACCGCTCGTCCGGCGCAGGCGGCCAGCACATCAACAAGACGTCGTCCGCCGTCCGACTCATCCATAAGCCGACCGGCATCGTCGTCTCCTGCCAGACGCAGCGCGACCAGTTCCAGAACAAGGAGACCTGTATGCGTATGCTGCGCTCGAAGCTCATCGAGATCAAGGAGCGCGAGCATCTCGACAAGATCTCCGACATCAAGGGCACCCAGCTCAAGATCGAATGGGGCAGCCAGATCCGGAACTATGTCTTCATGCCCTACACGCTCGCGAAAGACACGCGCACGGGCTATGAGATGACGAACATCAACGCCGTCATGGATGGCGACCTCGATGGGTTCATCAACGCCTACCTCACCTGCCTCGCCACGGGCAACTGGGTGACGAAATCGTAATTTTCGTCAGAACCTCTTAAAAATCTCTTGCAATTCTGGACAAAATGTGGTATCATTTTGTTTGCTGTGTAAGAATATTATCTCGGCGTGCCGTCTTGCCGATGAAGGGCGGCTGTAATTTGGAGGAATTATGACTGCTCTGCATATCGTTTTGACCGTTATCCAGGTGATCCTGGCTGTCGCACTTGTCGCGATCGTCACAATCCAGTCCGGCAAGAGCGCCGGCCTCTCCTCCGCCATCGGCGGCGGCAGCGGCGAGAGCTTCCTGTCGAAGAACAAGGGCAAGGGTCTCGATGCCAAGCTCGCGCGCGCGACCAAGTGGACCGGCGCCGCGTTCCTGATTCTGACCTTCGTCCTGAACCTGCTGTAAAAACGAGATACGATGCGTCTCAGGCTCCGGCCTGAGACGCTTTTTCTATGCCCGCGCCGCGATAGTAATATTGCAGGATCGCGCGATAGTCGAAGCCCAGCTTTGCCATTGCGTTCGCGCCGTATTGGCTCATGCCGACGCGGTGACCAAAGCCGCGCACGTGGAAGACCACTTCCCCATCGCCGCACGTGACCGTAAACCGCGTGGAGTTCAGGCCGAGCAGACTGCGCAACTGTGTCCCGGTGAAATCCTCACCGCCGATTGTGACAGACGCGACGCCGCCGCCCTCAGTCAAAATCGGTTCGCCGAACCATCCCTCCGATGCGCCATCGAGCTTGGCTTCCGGGGCAGCCTTGTTCAGGATCGCACGCAGCTCGTCTTCCGGGAAAGCAGCTTCGCTCTCATAGCGGAGCGCGTCCTGCTCGCCGGGACTTTCCACGGCCTGCAAATATGGCACGTCTGTACCCCAGACGGCGACAGCCGCCTCCGTGCTTCCGCCGGAGCAGGAGAAATAGACCGCCTCGATCGGCGCGCCGTCGTAGGTCAGGATCTCCCCTGCCGTCTCCGCAACGGCGGCTGACGCCTTGTCCCAGTATTGCGGCAGCTCCACGCCGTATTTTGCTTCCAGCGCAGCCTCGCTGCTCCACGCCTGACAGCACGCGCTGTCCGTGCAGATATCGCAGTCCGGGTGGCGGACGCACCCGTTTCCGCCGAACACATGGCTCTGCGCGACGGCACGCGTCCGGGCGGCTACTGCTTGGCATTTGAGCGCTTCTGGCGCGTAATTCGCGGGCATCTCTGCCGCCAATGCGCCGAAAACGTAGTCTTCCAGCGGCAGCAGACGGATTTCCTCCGCATCGGCGAAGTAGACCCGAAGTGTTAAGCCGCTGTCATGCGCGGAATCGGTCGGCGCGGCACAGGAAGAAAGCATCAGGATACACACAAGAAACGACAACAGCTGTTTTTGTTTCATGGGCACACAACCTTTTCGCAGAAATTTCGGGAAATGTTCGGATTGCACAAATCGCCGCACGGGGGAAACAGTTTTCGCTCCGACGGCGCAAAACCAGTTTATGCGCGGAAAATTTCGTGCATGAGCAGGAATTTATGTCGGCAATGGCGAAATACTTACCGCATCGTCTACGGTCAAAATGAACGCACTTTCCGAAAATCACAAAAAATGCAGGAGAAAATGCTGAATATGACTTGACGAAAATGCATAAAAGTGATTCAATAGTAAGTGAAAAGAGTGAAGAAAGCAAACGCGGCTCTCCGTGATTGCAGGCGGAGGAACGCAACGCAAGCAAAGGCAGGTGTAACTATGCGCTACAACGGCCCGACCGCCGCGGTGCGGGACCAGTTCCATCAGGGAACGAACCGCAGAGCCTATGAGATGCTCGGCGCGCACCCGGTGACGCAGGACGGACAGGAAATGTGGCATTTCGCTGTCTGGGCGCCGAACGCACGGGCAGTTTCTCTCATTGGCGAATTCAACCAGTGGGACAGGAAAAAAACGCCCATGCAGAAGGTCTACGACGGTACATGGGAAGTGCGGCTGCCCGCGGAAACCTTCGATGTGAAGAGTGACCCGAAACGCTATGATTATCCCGACGCTGCAAAGAAACTGACAACCTACAAATATTGCATTCAGGCGCAAGACGGGACGTGGCAGGACAAGGCTGACCCCTATGGATTCGCCATGCAGATGCGCCCCGACACTGCCAGCCGTATTTACGACCTGAGCGGCTACCGCTGGGGCGACGCGGACTGGATGGAGGCACGCAAATCCTACGACCCGTACCACAGTCCGGTGAACATCTACGAGATGCACCTTGGCTCGTGGCGGCGGCACAAGGATGGCACGTTCCTGACGTACACGGAAATTGCCGAACAGCTCGTGCCGTACCTGAAAGAAATGGGCTACACGCATGTGGAGTTCATGCCGGTGATGGAGCATCCGCTGGATATGTCGTGGGGCTATCAGGTGTCCGGCTACTATGCGGCGACGGCGCGCTTCGGCGAACCGAAGGAGCTGATGGCGCTCATTGACGCGCTGCATCAGGCGGGCATCGGCGTGCTGCTGGACTGGGTTCCCGCGCATTTCCCGCGTGACGCAATGGGACTGCGCCGCTTTGACGGTACGCCCTGCTATGAGCATCCCGATCCCCGGCGCGGCGATATGCCGCAGTGGGGGACGCACATGTTCGACTACGCGCGCGGCGAGGTCAACTCGTTCATGCTCTCCAACGCCTGCTTCTGGCTGGAGTGGTATCACGCCGATGGGCTGCGCGTGGATGCGGTTACGTCCATGCTGATGTACGACTTCTGCCGTGAGCCGGGGCAATGGCTGCCCAACAAGTACGGCGGACACGAGAATCTTGATGCGATTGCCTTCCTGCGCCGGATGAATGAAACCGTCTACCGCGATTTCCCCGGTGTGATGATGGTGGCGGAGGAATCCAGCGCCTATCCGATGGTGACGCGCCCGATTTATCTGGGCGGGCTGGGCTTCGGGTTCAAGTGGAACATGGGCTGGATGAATGATATGCTGGCGTATATTAAGCTCGACCCGGTCTACCGCAAGTATCACCACGACAAGCTGACGTTCTCGCTGATGTACGCCTTTTCGGAGAATTACATCCTGCCGTTCAGCCACGACGAGGTGGTACACGGCAAGCACTCGATGCTGGACAAGCAGCCGGGCGACTTGTGGAAGAAGTTCGCAGGACTTCGCGCACTGTATGGCTACACGATGGCGCATCCGGGCAAGAAGCTGCTGTTCATGGGCGGCGAGTTTGGGCACTTCATCGAGTGGAAGTATGACGACCAGCTGGACTGGTTCCTGCTGCTGTACGAGAATCATCCGCAGGTGCAGCAGTGCTGCAAGCGCCTGAACGAAATCTACCGCACGACGCCCGCGCTCTACCAGATTGATGACAGCTGGGACGGCTTCCAGTGGATTCAGGCGAACGACAGCGATAACTCCATCGTTGCGTTCCTGCGCACGGATAAGCGGGGCAACTCGCTCCTGTGCGTGACGAACTTCACGCCTGTGTTCCATCCGCAGTACCGCATTGGGCTGCCGCAGATGGGGACGCTGACGGAGTGCTTCAACACCGACCGCAAGGAATACGGCGGCTCGAATCAGTACAACAACTGGGCGATTCGCACGGAAGAAGAGCAGCTGCAGGATTTCCAATACAGCTGCGATATCTGCGTGCCGCCGCTTGCGACGGTGTACTTCACCTATCAGCGCGACCCGCTGCCGGAGAAGGCGAAGAAAGCGCGCGTCGTGCCGGAAATCGCGGATGTGCCGCCAAAGAAAGCATCCCAAACGGCAAAGAAACCGCAGCCCCTGCCGGAAAAGTCCGCCGGCAAAGCCAATTCCATTTCCATCGGCTGAATCGGCGCTCGCCGCAATCAGGGGAGGAGCGAAAGCGCTGTTTCACATACATCACCGTGCCACCTGATGCACCGAGGGCGGCGCGAATCCTGCACGGTCGGTGCGCTTCGCAAGAAACAAGGATGAAGGAGCGTGTTCTCATCATGAAAAAGAAGACCTGTGTTGCCATGCTGCTGGCAGGCGGACAGGGCAGCCGTCTGGGTGTCCTGACTAAGAAGGTGGCAAAGCCGGCTGTTCCCTACGGCGGCAAGTACCGCATCATTGACTTCCCGCTGTCCAACTGCACCAACAGCGGCATTGACACCGTGGGCGTGCTGACGCAGTATATGCCGCTGGAACTGAATTCCTACATCGGCTCCGGCGCACCGTGGGATTTGGACTTGTCCACCGGCGGCGTGTTCGTCCTGCCGCCCTATCAGACGGGCAAGACAGGCGACTGGTATCGCGGCACGGCAAACGCCATCTATCAGAATATGGCGTTTATCGAGCAGTATGACCCGGATTACGTCCTGATTCTCTCCGGCGACCATATTTATAAGATGGACTACAATGCCATGCTGCAGTACCACATCCGCAAAGGCGCGGATGCGACGATTGCTGTGCGCCCTGTGCCGTGGGAAGAAGCGAGCCGCTTCGGCATCATGAATACGGACGCGGACGACAACATTGTTGAATTTGAAGAAAAACCCAAGCAGCCCAAGTCCAACAAGGCGTCTATGGGCATTTACATCTTCTCGTGGGCGAAGCTCCGCGCGTACCTGACCGCGGACGAGGCTGACAAGACGTCCGCCAACGACTTCGGCAAGAACATCATCCCCGCGATGCTGAACGACAAGCAGGTCATGGTGGCATACAACTTCGAGGGCTACTGGAAGGACGTCGGCACGATTGAGTCCCTGTGGGAAGCGAACATGGACTTGCTCAGCGTGCCCATGCCGATTGACCTGCATGACAAGAAGTGGCGCATCTATGCCAAGAATCCGGGCCTTGCGCCGCACTACATCGCCAAGGGCGCTGTCGTGAGCGATTCGCTGGTTACGGAAGGCTCGGAAGTCTACGGCTCTGTGCAGCACTCCGTGATTTTCGCAGGCGTGACTATTGAAGAGGGTGCAAGCGTCATTGACTCGGTTGTCATGCCCTATGCGGTCATCAAGCGCGGTGCGGTTGTCCGTCGGGCGATTGTGGCGGAGAACGCCGTGATTGGTGCGGGCTGCATGGTCGGCGAAGAGACGGGCAATATCGCCGTCGTCGGTCAGGGTGTCACCCTTCCCGCCGGTGTCAGCGTGACCGCGGGTCAGCAGGTGGACGAAAACACCAAATTCTGATAATCACAGCAGCGGAAAGGATGTAAGAAAATGAAAAACGTAATGGGTGTTATCTACACCGGCGAAAATGACGCCAATCTGCGCGAGCTGACCCTGACCCGCGCCATCGCAGCGCTGCCTGTGGGCGGTCGCTACCGCGTCATTGACTTCCTGCTGTCCTCGATGGTCAACGGCGGCATCAAGAACGTCGGCGTCATCATGCAGAAGAATTATCACTCCCTGATGGATCACATCGGCTCCGGCAAGGAGTGGGATCTGCACGGGAAGAATGACGGCCTCAAGGTGCTGCCGCCGTTCCTGACGCGCGAGAATGTTGGCGTGTACTCTGGTATGCTGGATGCGCTGCGCTCCAACACCAACTATCTCTCCCGCTCCAAGCAGGAATATCTGGTGCTGAGCAACTCCAACATCATCTACAACGCGAATATCGCGGAGTTTGTGGCGTATCATCAGAACAGCGGCGCGGACATCACCATCATGTACACCGCTGATCCGAACATGCAGCGCGATGAACTGGGCTGCTATCTGGCGGTGGACGAAAGCGGCATGGTGACGGACATGGAAGTTGATCCGACGCATCCGAACCTGCCGCTGACGAGCATGGAGGTCGTCGTGATGAAGCGTGAGCTGCTGCGCACGCTGGTGGACAAGGGCGTGGCGCACGGCTATCATGACTTCAACCGTGATGTGCTGCTCCGTCTGGTGACGGAAGGCACGGCGCGCGTGAATGCGTGGGCGTACACTGGTCTGTGCTGGCGCATGGACTCCGTGCAGAGCTATTTCAAGTTTAATATGGATATGCTGGATACCCAGATTCGTCATCGTCTGTTCACGGCGGAGCTGCCTGTGTACACCAAGGTTCGCGACGAGATGCCCGCCCGCTATGGCGACAATGTGACCGTCGTCAACTCGCTGGTGGCGGATGGCTGCATCATTGAAGGCACGGTGGAGAACTCTGTACTGGCGCGCGGCGTGCGCATTGCCCCCGGTGCGCATGTGAAGAACTGCATCATCATGCAGGATGGTCAGGTGCACAACGACGCTTCCATCGAAAACTGCATTCTGGACAAGCAGACGGTCATCAAGAGCAGCGCGCGGCTCATCGGCCCGGCGGCGTACCCGATTGTTATCGCGAAGAATGTCGTCATCTAACAAACGAATCGCCTGAATCACTGACGCGGTTCGGATTTGCAAACCGCGCCAATATGTGCTATACTGTTGGTGCGGTTTTTTGGATACGCTTTTCAGATTCGCCTGAGCCATCTGCTCGCGCCTTTTTCCTTCCTGCGTCCGGTCGTTCCACTTAGCGTAGCGCTGCTACGCTGCGTTTCAC
>ERZ1107006.1871-NODE-1871-length-16839-cov-2.973844_pt1 | contig 16839 bp, 13 predicted proteins | sample MGYA00403696_ERZ1107006 | MGnify/ENA primary metagenome ERZ1107006 (study PRJEB35170, sample SAMEA104062441) | human gut metagenome | biome: human gut; feature: human-associated habitat; material: faeces | place: Denmark | collected 2012-08-13 ...
CGCCGCGATGCTGCATCCGCTCAACCGCGCGAAGATCGACCCGAAGCGCCGCGTGGTAGTCTCGGGCTACGGCGTGATCCAGCCGCGCATAACGACGGAGCTTGCGAGCGCCGCGGCGACCGATTTCTCGCTCATTTTCTCCGGCGGCGGAGGCAGCGACCCCTACGGCACGGTCTGCGGCGAGCTGTATATGGACGCGTTCGACTGCGGCGGCTTCGCGGGCAAAGGCATCATCGACGCGCACGCCCTGCTGGAATGCACCGGCGGGCGATTCCCCGACGGACGCATCCTCAGCCACGACGCACTTGAAGGCGCGTTCCTGCGCGGCGGGTACATGGGCGACGCGGAGTTTGTCGACAGTTTTCCGGCAAAGCCGCTGTCATACTACAAGCGGCTGCACCGCTGGGTGCGCGGCGACTGGCAGAACGCGCCGTGGCTGTTTGCGGCGGGGCGCGCGCTGCGGGATATCGACCGCTGGCGGCTGTTCGATTCGCTGCGGCGCTCGCTCGTGCCGCCGATGACGGTGCTGGCGATAGCGCTGGGCTTCTTCCTGCCGGGGCGGGGGCTCGCGGCGGCGGGCTGGGCGGCGCGGTGTGCCTCCTCCCGCACCTGCCGGTACTGCATGAAGCCCATGGGGTAATCAGTGACGGCGTGATCCTCCAGCTCCCAGACGCGGGTGGCAAAGCGGTTGATAAAGTAACGGTCATGGGAGACGATCAGGACGGCTCCGCTGTAATTTAAAAGATACGTTTCGAGCCAGGAGATCGAGTCCATATCGAGGTGGTTGGTCGGCTCGTCGAGCAGAATGATGTCCGGTTTGGTGAGCAGCAGTTTACCAAGTGCCACGCGGGTCTTCTGACCGCCGGAGAGGGAGTCCACCTGTTTTTCAAAATCGCTCTCGGAAAAGCCAAGACCTTTTAAAACACCGACGACTTCACTGCGGTACGCGTATCCGTTTTCCAGTTCAAAGGTATGGGAGAGGCGGGTGTAGGTGGAAAGAAGTTCATCCAGCTCTGCACCGGATTTTGTCTTCATATCACTTTCCATCTGACGGAGGCGTTCCTCCATATCGATCAGATTCTGTTTCGCGGTCAGCACTTCCTGGTAAATGGAAAGGTGTCCGGTCAGATCCTGATGCTGGGCGAGATAGCCCATCGTCTTTCCTTTGGAGAGGATGACCTCTCCCTCATCGGCCCTCATTTCGCCGATGATGATTTTTAACAGCGTCGATTTTCCGGCACCGTTGATGCCGACCAGTGCGGCTTTTTCGCGTTCTTCTATATGAAAAGATGCATTTTTGATAATTTCCGTTGTCCCGAATGCTTTCGAGATATTCTGACATGCAAGAATCATGTGGTTCCTCCAGATAACATATTTCTGTATTTTGACATAATACACCATCCTTATTATAGAGAGTAATACACAAAATTTCAAGAAATCTTTGACAATTTTCTATCAACCATATATAATATGAATATATGCAGGTGTAAATAAGGAGGAATTTATCTTGGAAGAAAAAGGAATTTCGCGGGCAGTTATCAAAAGACTTCCTAGATATTATCGTTACCTGGGCGAATTGCTGGAGGACGGAGTAGAACGGATCTCTTCCGGTGAGCTGAGCGAGCGGATGAAAGTGACAGCTTCCCAGATTCGCCAGGACTTAAATAATTTCGGCGGCTTCGGCCAGCAGGGGTATGGTTATAACGTGCGGTATCTGTACAGCGAGATTGGAAAAATCTTAGGTCTGGACAGAGTCCACAATATGATTTTTGTCGGAGCCGGAAATCTGGGACAGGCGCTTGCCAATTATATGAATTTTGAACGGCGCGGCTTTATTTTCACCGGGGTCTTTGATAATAATCCGGCGTTGTACGGGCGTAAAATCCGAGGCATCGAGGTACGTCCGATGGAAGAGGTAGCGGATTTTGTTGAGCAGAACAATGTAGATATCGCGGTTTTGACGATTCCCAAAAACAGCGCGGAGGAAGTCGCAGAACGTCTCGTTTCCGTCGGGATCAAGGCGATCTGGAATTTTGCACATGTGGATTTGAAGGTTCCAAAAGAAGTGCAGGTTGAGAACGTCCATTTGTCCGACAGCCTGATGAAGCTATCTTATATGCTTGAGCGTTACGAAAAGGAGAGCAGGAAAACGAATGAATAAATGCGTTTTGCCAGCGTCGGGCTCTGGCCATCCAGTTGTCTGCTGGCTTTTAACTGCGGCAGAAATGAAACGCTGCGACAGCAATACTTCTGAGATTTTCGGTGTCCCGTCCGTCGTTTTGATGGAACGGGCTGCGCTTTCCTGTGTTGATGTGATTGTGTCACGTCAAAAAAAGCTGGAAGAGCAGGCAGGGCAGCTTGGCTTACATCCAAAACGGCGCGTCCTGATTGCAGCGGGCGGAGGCAATAACGGGGCGGATGGTATCGCAATTGGCAGACTTCTTTTGCAGGAGGGATATGATGTTTCCTTTTATCTGACGTCCAGTGAAGAAAAAGCGGGCGAACTTTTAAAGCTGCAGCTGCATGCGGCAAAGGCTTACGGCGCCGTTATCTGTGACACAATCCCGGATGGAGAATATGATATTATTGTAGATGCTTTGTTTGGAATCGGTCTGTGCCGTCCAGCAGAAGGAATTTATCGGGAAGCAATCGAATGGATCAACGCGCAGGATGCCTTTGTGCTTGCGGTGGATCTTCCCTCCGGAATCGAAACGGATACCGGGGCGGTGCTTGGCTGCGCTGTCCGGGCAGACGTGACAGTCACGTTCGGCTTCTGGAAGCGCGGGCTTTTGTTCTATCCGGGCTGCAAATATACCGGAAAAGTGATCTGCACACAGATCGGCATCACTGAGGATGGATTTTTGGATCAGACGCCGGAAGCCTTTACATTTACTGCACCGGTGGCAGAGCTGCTTGCGGCACGCCCTGAGGATGGAAATAAGGGCACGTTTGGAAAAGTGCTGCTGCTTGCAGGCAGTGAAGCTATGGCGGGAGCGGCGATTCTGTGCGGTCGGAGTGCGTTTTATGCAGGAAGCGGCATGGTAAAGCTTTCCTGCCCGACATTGATACATCCGGTGATTCAGACGGCGCTTCCGGAGGCAATGACCGCAGATTCTGTGGAAGCATCCGCCAGCTGGGCGGATGTGATCGGCGCAGGTCCCGGGCTATCCTTATCTGATCGCGCCCGGAAAGAGCTTTTGTTTGTGCTGCAGCAGACCTTGCAGCCGCTTGTGCTGGATGCGGACGCAATCAATCTTATCGCAAAGGACGAAGCACTTTTACAGGAGCTGATTGCACACCAGCAGAATCCGGCGACGCGCCGGAAGCTGATTTTAACGCCGCATCCCGGGGAGCTTGCCCGGCTGGAAGGCTGCGCGATTGAAGAAATTTTAAAACAGCCCGTGTTCTATGCAAAAAAGTGGGCGAATCGTTTGCAGGCAGCTGTTCTGTGTAAGGGTGCGAGAAGCATTGCAGCTTCGCCGGACGGCAGCATTTATATCAATCGCAGCGGCAACAGCGGCATGGCGGTTGCCGGAAGCGGGGACGTACTGACCGGAATTGTGACGGCGCTGCTTTCTACGATCGACGATCCGTTCTGGGCGCTGTGTATCGGCGTCTATCTGCACGGTCTGGCAGGCGACTTGGCAGCCCATACAAAGGGCGAATACAGTATGACCTCCAATGATATCGCGGAAGCGGTCTGGGCGGTACTTGTGAAGCAGGAGAAAAATTATGTGTGAGAAAATGATCAAAAATCCATATAGAAGAGTGTGGGCTTGCGTAAATCTGGACGCGCTGCACGACAATCTGCGCCAGATTGCAGCCTGTCGGAAAAATGATGCCGGAATCATCGCGGTCATCAAAGCGGACGGTTACGGACACGGCGCGGTGATGCTGGCGCGGGAAATGGATGAAATCCCGGAAGTCATCGGCTACGCGGTGGCAACGGAGGAAGAGGCAGTATTGCTGGCAGATGCCGGAATCAAAAAGCCCGCGATGGTGCTCGGCTATACCTTTCCGGAGGCTTATGAGGAAATGGCGCTTCGGGGTGTCCATGCGACGGTTTTCACCGATCAGATGCTGGAGGATATGAACCGTGCTGCCCAAAAAGCTGGCAAAAAAATGCATGTTCACATCGCGGTAGACACCGGTATGTCGAGAATCGGCATCCGCCCGGACGATGAGGGACTTTCCTTTGTCGCGCGCGCGATGCAGTGTCCGAATCTTTCCATTGAGGGGATTTTTACCCATTTTGCGACAGCGGATGAAGCAGATAAATCCAGAACGAATGTGCAGTATGAAAAATTTTCGAGCTTTACCGACCGTGTGGAAAAGGAGCTTTCTCTGAAAATCCCGCTGCGGCATTGCTCCAACAGTGCATCCATCCTGGAGCTGCCCAACATGCACATGGATGCGGTGCGCGCCGGAATCATTCTCTATGGCATGTGGCCGTCAGATGAAGTCAAGCGCGACGGCATCGTGTTAGAACCGCTCCTGTCTTTAAAGAGCCGTATCGCTTATATCAAAGAGCTGGATGCAGGGCAGGAAATCAGCTACGGCGGGACGTTCTGTACAGCGAATCCTATGCGTGTGGCGACGATTCCAGTGGGTTATGCGGACGGCTATCCGCGCGGACTTTCCAACAAGGGCGATGTTCTGATTGCCGGAAAGCGCGCAAGGATCCTGGGACGCGTCTGCATGGATCAGTTCATGGTCGACGTGACAAAGATTCCTGAGGCAAAAGTAGGGGATATCGCAACGCTCATCGGCACAGACGGCATCGAAACGATTACAATGGAAGAAATCGGCGACCGCTCCGGCAGATTTAACTACGAAACCGCGTGCTGCCTCGGAAAGCGGATTCCACGCGTCTATGAAAAAGGCGGAAAAATCGTCTGTACGCGGGATTATTTTCACGAAGAGAAACTCTTTTTTTAAAGAATGGTATACGCGCTGAGAAAGCAGCCAATACTTGTCCTGAGGTAAAAAAACAGGAAAGGAAGAAAAAAGAGTGAAGCGCGGAGATATTTATTATGCAGATTTAAGACCCGTGGTCGGATCGGAACAGGGAGGTGTCCGCCCGGTGCTGATTATCCAGAACGATATCGGCAACCGTTACAGCCCGACTGTGATCTGTGCGGCGATTACTTCCAGGATGAATAAAACAAAGCTTCCGACCCATATCGAAATTTTTTCCGGAGAATATGAAATCGAAAAGGATTCCGTAATTTTACTGGAACAGCTCCGCACAATAGATAAAAAGAGGCTGAAAGACAAAGTATGCCATCTGGATGCGCGGGTGATGAACCGCGTAAACTCTGCCTTGAAGGTCAGCCTTTCGCTGGATACATAAAGAAACCGTACAAAGCAGATGTTTTCTTGACGTTTTCCAGCCAAAATGCTATGATAAAGAACTAGAAATACGTTAGATAAAGGAGAAAAGAAATGTCCGGACATTCAAAATTTGCAAACATCAAGCATAAAAAAGAAAAAAATGACGCTGCAAAGGGAAAAATTTTCACCATTCTCGGAAGAGAAATTGCAGTTGCCGTAAAAGAGGGTGGTCCTGACCCTGCGAACAACTTCAAGCTGGCACAGGTCGTTGCAAAGGCAAAATCCAACAACATGCCTAACGACACCATTGAACGAGGAATTAAGAAGGCTGCCGGCGACGTCGGCAACGTTAATTACGAATATATTACTTACGAAGGCTATGGCCCCGGTGGAATCGCAATCATCGTCGATGCCCTGACCGATAACAAGAACCGTACCGCTGCCAACGTCAGAAGCGCGTTCACAAAGGGCAACGGCAACATTGGCACACCTGGCTGTGTATCCTTTATGTTCGATAAGAAGGGCCAGATCATCATCGATAAAGAAGAATGCGATATGGAAGCAGACGATCTGATGATGACCGCTCTGGATGCAGGCGCAGAGGATTTCAGCGAGGAAGAGGACAGCTTCGAAATTCTGACCGATCCCGATACTTTTGAAGAAGTGCGCGAAGCGCTGGAGAAGGCAGGCATTCCGATGGCATCCGCAGATGTTACCATGATTCCTCAGAACTATGTCAAGGTAACAGACGAGACTGCATTAAAGGGACTGCAGCGTACCCTGGATCTGCTGGACGAGGATGACGACGTTCAGGCAGTATATCACAACTGGGACGAAGAATAAAACGGACAAAAGACCGGATTTTTGTCGGAAAGACAAAGAGGTAAGAGGATACTATGGCATACGCAAAGGAAACGATCTGCATACAGTCTGGCTGGAAGCCGAAGAACGGAGAGCCGAGAGTGCTCCCGATTTATCAGAGTACGACGTTTAAATATGAATCCTCTGAGCAGATGGGCAGACTTTTTGATCTGGAGGAATCCGGATATTTTTACAGCCGTCTGGCAAATCCGACCAACGACTGCGTCGCACAGAAAATCTGTGAACTGGAGGGCGGCGCAGCAGCGATGCTGACCGGTTCCGGACAGGCGGCAAACTACTATGCCGTTTTCAATATCTGCGAGGCGGGCGACCATGTCGTATTATCGTCCACCGTATACGGCGGAACCTTCAATCTGCTGGCGGTTACCATGAAAAAAATGGGCGTATCCTGTACTGTCGTAGACCCGGATGCGGATTACGAGACGATCTGCAAGGCGTTCCAGCCCAATACCAAATGTGTTATGGCGGAATCTCTGGCAAATCCCGCGCTGGTTGTGCTGGATTTTGAAAAATTCGCCCGTGCAGCACATGCGCATCATGTGCCGTTAATCGTTGACAACACGTTCCCTACCCCGATCAACTGCAATCCGTTCAAATGGGGTGTCGATATCGTAACGCATTCCACCACCAAATATATGGACGGTCATGCGATGGCGCTGGGCGGTGCGATCGTGGATTCCGGCAATTTCGACTGGTCTGCATACCCGGATAAGTTTCCGGGACTCTGCGCACCGGATGAATCCTATCACGGTGTAGTTTATACCGAAAAATTCGGCAAGGCGGCATACATAACCAAGGCAACCTCCCAGCTGATGCGCGATCTCGGCGCGGTACAGTCTCCTCAGAACGCGTTTCTGCTGAATGTCGGTCTGGAGACGCTGCCGCTTCGGATGGAACGCCACTGCTACAATGCGCAGAAGGTTGCGGAATTTCTGGAAGCGAACGAGAAGGTTGCATGGGTCAACTACCCCGGCTTAAAGAGCAGCAAATATTATGAGCTGGCACAGAAATACATGCCGAACGGCACCTGCGGCGTCATTTCCTTTGGCTTAAAAGGCGGACGCAAGGCGGCGGAAGAAATGATGGATAAGTTAAAGCTTGCAGCTATTGTTACCCATGTGGCGGATTCCCGCACCAGCATTCTGCATCCTGCCAGCCATACGCACCGTCAGATGAACGACGAGCAGTTAAAAGAGGCCGGCGTAGCGCCCGATCTGATCCGTCTTTCCGTCGGTATTGAAAATGTAAACGATATCATCGCGGATCTGGAACAGGCACTCTAAAATCCTCGTATTGCGTTTTGATCCTATGGGAAAGAGTTTTTTTGCACAGTGAGGGCGAAGCATGAGTTGGGGGAAAAAGAAGAAACACGCTTCACAGAATACCATACCGGCAGCTGAGTTCAGGCAGGAGGGGGAGTCTGCGCTTTTTGAGAAAGCGCCAAAGGAACCACCAAAGCCTGCGCCGGGAGAATATCTGGATAACCCGCTTCCCGTTCCCAAACGACATGTCCGCAAAGAAATGAATTACGCTTTTGAACCGTCGCCGGATCTTATGTTTTATGAAATTCCGGTTGCGGATAACGATGATTTTGATGTATAAAATAAATCACTCCTGCACATCCTTTTTGAAAAAGAAATGCGGGAGTGATTTTTTATGGGAAAAAAAGAAGAACAGGAAATGCACCGGGACGAGCGAATCGAGCAGACCGGTCAGTTAACGCTTACAGATAATAAGGAAGAAACCTCGATCCATCTGCTGACGATCATCGGGGAAATTGAGGGGCATGACAACCTCGGAAGCAGCTCCAAAACGACAAAATATGAACATATTCTACCGCAGCTGGCGGCGATAGAGGACAGTAAGAATATTAGTGGTCTGCTGGTTTTGCTAAATACGATGGGCGGAGATGTCGAAGCGGGGCTTGCGATTGCAGAGATGATCGCTTCTTTGAGCAAGCCGACCGTTTCCCTTGTGCTGGGCGGCAGTCATTCCATTGGCGTCCCGATCGCGGTGAGCACGGATTATTCCTACATTGTGCCGTCCGGGACAATGGTAATCCATCCGGTTCGCATGAACGGGACGGTGATCGGCGCACAGCAGACCTATGATTATTTCCGGCAGATTCAGGATCGGATCACCGGTTTTGTCTGCAGCCATTGCAGTGTTTCCAAGCAGCGGATGGAAGAGATGATGATCAGACAGGGGATGTTGAGCCGTGACCTCGGGACGATTCTTGTCGGAGAGCAGGCGGTGTATGAAGGGATCATTTCTTCCGTCGGCGGTATTCGCGAGGCAGTGCAGAAGCTTCATGAGCTGGCAGACGGCTATCGGGCAGGTCGGATGAAAAAGAAAAACAGCAATAGTGACAAGAAGAAAATTAAGTGATATACTAAATTGATCTAGTCTTTTTCTGCCTATGCTAATTTAAAAATCCATTTTGCAGATGTAGAAAAAAGGCAGGTCAGTTGGAGGGATGATTATGGCATCAACTGCGTCGAAAGGAAGGAAAAAGACCCCTGCGAAAACAGGCAGAGGCGGCGCAAAGGGTGGAAAACAAAAAACAACCAGAAAACCGAGTGCAGCTGAACTTCAGGCACAAAGCGCGATTACAAGCGAAATTATCCTGATCGGCGTATTAGCACTCACCATATTGCTATTTTTATGTAATTTCGGCGTGATCGGTGTCATCGGCAATCAGATCAGCCGCGTAATGTTCGGTATTTTCGGCACGATGGCATATGCACTGCCGGTACTTGCCTTTATTGCAATCGCGTTTGGCATTTCCAATCAGGGAAATCGGATCGCGTCCATGAAGCTGACGGCGGGAATCATTCTGTTTTTCCTGCTTGGTGTAGTCTGCTCGCTCCTGTTTCAGGGGGGGACGCTGTCGATGGATTATTCGATCCGGGAGCTGTATCTGGAAAGCGCTGAAAAGCGGCTGGGCGGCGGTGTCATATCCGGCTCCCTTGCCTGGGGGCTGCACCGGCTTCTTGGCATGGTCGGCACAGTACTGCTTTTGTTGGTGTTGGTGATTATCTGCACAGTTATTATCACAGAGCGTTCGTTTGTGAACGGTGTAAAGACTTCTGGCAGATATGTCTATGAGACGGCACGGTCCGATGCGCAGAGATACCGCGAGCGCAGCGAAAGACGCCGGAAAGAGAGCGAAGAGCGCTATGAACAGCGCCGACAGGCAAACGAAGAGCGCAGCAAACGTCTCCGTCAGGAAAACGAAGAACGTTCCGAGAAACGCAGAGAAGAAGAACTCGCCCGCGAAAAAGAAAGAAAACAGCTCGCCCGCCAGAAGCAGCTTAACGCAGAGCAGCAGCGCGAAGCCAAACAACGCCGCAAGGAAGAGGCTCAGGCACGTCAGGATGCAGATCAGATCTTCCGGATGGAGAAAAAAAACACGGGCATTATGGCGGACACGACGCTGCGCAAGGCATCTGTCGGCCGTCGCGAGGACATGCACGAAATCACCATAACAGAAAATCCCGGTCAGGTGACGGAGCAGTATACCGTCAGACCGGTAAGTGTCAACCTCGATGCAGACCGCAGAAATGAAACGTTTCCCGATGCAGCGGTTGCGAGTGGGGCAGCTGTTTTAGCGACATCACCGATCATCACAGCAGAAGAGAGCATTCCTGCGGCTGCAGCGGATGCGTCCGGCTCAGCTTTAATGAGCCATGTGCGGATTCACTCCGCATATTTGAACAATGACAGTGACACAACTCCTGTACCACAGGACAACACCGCAGAACCGGCGGATGCATTTTTATCGGGAATGCAGGACCCTGTGACCAGCCAGCCGCAGGCGGATGTTTATCAGGATATGAAAGAGGTTCACTACCTGGAACCGAAACAGCCGCAGCAGACAGAAGCATTTGTACCACTGGAATCCAGGGTGGAAACTTCTGTGGTGGAAACTTCTGCACCGGAGGTTACCTTGCATATGGATACACAGCCTGCCTGTGCATCACAGGAGCTTGCTCCTACACAGGAATTGGAGCAGCCGGATTCGGACAAATACGACGCTGTGCCGCCCAAGCTTCCATGGAATGACAACATGGACACTGCGGAGGAGCCGACCGTGATTCCAACCCCAAACCTGCAAAGTACCGGAGTGCCGCGCCCCAAAGCTGTGCCCCCCAAAGCACCGCAGACCGCCGCAGAAGCCACTGTCGTTGGTCAGGAGCTTGCTAAGAAACAGAAAGAACAGGAAAAGCATGCGGCGCAACAGCCACCAAAGCCTGTCGTATACCATTATCCGCCGCTGTCGCTGCTACATAAAAGCAACAACGCCAATAATATGGACAGCGAGTGCGAGCTGAGAGAAACGGCGAAGCACCTCGAGGATACGCTGCAGACCTTCGGCGTAAAGGTCACTGTTACAGATATCAGCCAGGGACCTACCGTAACCCGGTATGAGCTGCAGCCCGATCATGGCGTAAAAGTCAGCAAGATTCTGGGTCTGGCAGACGATATCAAGCTAAACCTCGCTGCGACAGATATCCGAATTGAAGCACCGATTCCCGGCAAGGCCGCAATCGGTATCGAGGTTCCGAACAAAGAGACGATGGCAGTCGGACTGCGGGAGCTTTTGGAAACGGATGCGTTTTCGAACTTCCCATCCAAAATTGCTTTTGCAGTCGGCAAGGACATCGCCGGCAAGGTGGTCGTATCCGACATTGCAAAGATGCCGCATATGCTGATCGCAGGATCCACCGGTTCCGGGAAATCCGTCTGCATCAATACGCTGATTATGAGCATTTTATATAAGGCGAAGCCTTCGGAAGTCAAACTGATTCTCGTCGACCCCAAGGTCGTAGAGCTGAGTGTGTACAATGGCATTCCGCACCTGTTAATTCCTGTCGTAACCGATCCGAAAAAAGCGTCGGCTGCGCTGCAGTGGGGCGTTGCGGAAATGACCGACCGATATCAGAAATTTGCAGACAGCAATGTCCGCGACTTAAAAGGATATAATAAGAAGCTCGAAGAACGAAGACAAAAGGGAGAAGAGGGCATACCCAACGACCTCCCGCAGATCGTCATTATCGTGGATGAGCTTGCCGACCTGATGATGGTCGCGCCGGGAGAGGTGGAAGAAGCGATCTGCCGGCTGGCACAGCTTGCAAGAGCGGCAGGCATCCATCTGATCATTGCGACTCAGCGCCCCTCCGTCGATGTCATCACGGGACTGATTAAGGCGAACATGCCGAGCCGTGTCGCATTCGCGGTCTCCAGCGGCGTCGATTCCCGTACCATTCTGGATATGAACGGAGCAGAGAAGCTGCTCGGAAAGGGCGATATGCTCTTTTACCCACAGGGCTATTCCAAGCCTGTCCGGGTGCAGGGTGCATTCGTTTCGGATAATGAAGTGTCTGATGTCGTGGATTTCTTAAAAAATCAGAACATCGGCAATGTTTACGATGCCAGCAATGAAATCGAGGAAAAGATGAAATCCATCGGAACCTCTTCGGGCAGTGCTACATCCGGCTCATCCGGACCGGAATATGATGCCTACTTTGCAGATGCGGGACGCTTTATTATCGAAAAGGACAAAGCATCGATCGGTATGCTGCAGAGAGTCTTTAAGATCGGCTTTAACCGCGCCGCCCGGCTTATGGATCAGCTGGCGGAGGTCGGTGTCGTCGGTGAAGAAGAGGGTACCAAGCCCCGTAAGGTACTGATGACCGAAACAGAGTTTGAACAGCTGGTAGAGGAAATCCTCTGATATCAGCATACAAAAGCATAGAACATGTCAAACACAGGCAAAGGAGAATGAATAGATGAAATCAGATATCGAAATCGCACAGGAAGCTGTTTTATGGCCGATTCAGAAAGTGGCCGAGCATCTGGATATTCCGGAAGACGATCTGGAGCTTTATGGCAAATATAAAGCGAAGCTTTCCGACGAATATTTAAAATCCATCGAAGACCGCAAAGACGGAAAACTGATTTTAGTGACAGCAATCAATCCGACCCCTGCAGGGGAGGGCAAGACAACGACCAGCGTCGGACTGGGCGAGGCATTTGCAAAAATGGGCAAAAAAGCGGTGATTGCGCTGCGTGAGCCTTCTCTTGGCCCTTGTTTTGGCATTAAGGGCGGGGCAGCCGGCGGCGGTTATGCGCAGGTCGTTCCGATGGAAGACTTAAACCTGCATTTTACCGGGGATTTTCATGCGATTACTTCTGCAAATAACCTTCTGGCGGCGCTTTTAGACAACCATATCCAGCAGGGCAATGCGCTTGGGATCGACTCCAGACAGATCTTATGGAAACGATGCGAGGATATGAACGACCGCGTGCTGAGAAATATCGTTGTCGGTCTCGGTGCAAAAGCGGACGGCGTTGTCCGGGAAGACCATTTCGTGATCACCGTCGCTTCTGAGATTATGGCGATCCTCTGCCTGGCAGATGACATGGATGATTTAAAGGCGCGTCTGGCAAAAATCGTCGTTGCCTATAACTATCAGGGAGAGCCGGTGACCGCAGCTGATTTAAAGGCGGTTGGCGCAATGGCAGCCCTGCTGAAGGACGCGTTAAAGCCCAATCTGATCCAGACGCTCGAGCATACCCCGGCGATCGTCCACGGCGGACCCTTTGCCAATATCGCACACGGCTGTAACTCTGTCCGTGCAACAAAGGCAGCCCTGAAAATGGCGGATTATACGATCACAGAGGCCGGCTTTGGTGCAGACCTCGGCGCAGAGAAGTTTTTCGATATCAAATGCCGGATGGCTGGCTTAAAGCCGGATGCAGTCGTTTTGGTTGCAACGATCCGTGCACTCAAGTATAACGGCGGCATTGCAAAGGAAGACCTGTCTGCAGAAAATCTGGACGCGCTCAAAAAGGGCATTGTCAACCTGGAGAAGCACATCGAAAACCTGCAGCAGTTTGGCGTTCCGGTGGTTGTTACCTTAAACTCCTTCCTGACCGACACCGAGGCAGAGACGAATTTTGTACAGCAGTTCTGTGAAGAAAGGGGCTGTGAGTTCGCACTGTCCAACGTCTGGGCACAGGGCGGCGAGGGCGGCATTGCGCTTGCAGAGAAAGTATTAAAGACTCTGGAAGAAAAGGAAAGTCATTTTGCTCCGCTGTACGACGAAAATCTTCCGATCAAAGAAAAGATCGGCTGCATTGCGACAAAGATTTACGGTGCGGCTTCTGTTTCCTATACCGCAGAGGCATCCAGACAGATCAGGAAGCTCGAAGAGATGGGCTTTGGAAATCTTCCGGTCTGCATGGCAAAGACACAGTATTCCCTGTCGGATAACGCAAAGCTGTTAGGACGCCCGGAAGGCTTTACGATTACGGTTCGCGACGTGTATGTATCCGCAGGCGCCGGCTTTGTGGTTGCGTTGACCGGCGCGGTGATGACGATGCCCGGACTGCCGAAGGTTCCGGCTGCCGTCAATATCGATGTGGACGAGAACGGAAAGATCACAGGACTGTTCTGATCCGTTGCCTGAAAAATAACCGAGAGAGGACCCTACAACATGGCAAAAAGAATTGACGGAAAAGCGATTGCCGCACAGATCAAACAGGAATTAAAGGAACAGGTACAGCAGCTTGCAAAAGACAACATTACCGTAACGCTGGCGGTTATTCAGGTCGGTCAGGACCCCGCATCGTGTGTCTATGTCAGAAACAAACAGCGAACCTGTGAGGAGCTTGGAATCCACAGCCTTTCCTATGAACTGGAAGAAACGACGTCGGAGGAGAAACTGCTTTCCCTGATTCAGGAATTGAACGCCCGGGAGGACGTGGACGGCATTTTGGTGCAGCTTCCCCTGCCCGGACATATCAATGAAAAAGATGTTTTAAATGCCATCGACCCTGCAAAGGACGTCGACGGCTTCCATCCTTACAATGTCGGCGCATTGAGCTGCGGGGAAGAGGGCTTTGTCCCCGGCACTCCGGCGGGCATCATTGAGCTGTTAAAGCGCTCTGATATCCGGATCGACGGAAAAGAATGCGTCGTGATCGGCAGAAGCAATATCGTCGGTAAACCGATCGCACAGCTGTTGCTTGCAGAAAACGGAACCGTTACAATCGCACATTCCCGTACGGTAAATTTGAAAGAGGTGACAAAGCGTGCGGATATCCTTGTCGTTGCGATCGGCAAACGGCAGATGATTGATGCGGAATATGTCAAGCCCGGCGCAGCCGTGATCGATGTCGGCATTCACAGAGACGAAGCAAACCATCTCTGCGGCGACGTAGACTATGAAAGCGTATTCCCGGTCGCTTCTGCGATCACGCCGGTTCCTGGCGGCGTTGGCCCTATGACGATCGCCATGCTGATGAAAAATTGTATTGAAAGCAGGAGAAGACGCCTATGAAATGCCCCAGGTGCGGCGCAGACATGAAAGAAGGACAGATGTACTGTGAGCATTGCGGCAGGGAAATCCAGATCGTCCCGGAGTTTGATCCGGCGCTGGAAACGAGCCTCCATAAAGCACTTTCCGATGTTGGAACCCAGATCGCGGAGAAAGCTTCGGAGGATAGCAAACCGGAGACAGATGCAGGGCAAAGCGCTGTGCCGGAAAAGCAGCCTTCGATGAAAAACCGCAGAAAAGAACGCTGGAAGGTGTTTGCAGGCCTTTTTGCCGCAGCAGCTCTCTGCGCGGGCATGAGCCTGATTTTTTGGCATCATACCCCGGAATATCGGTATGAAAAGGCTGCTGCGCAGATGAAGGAGAAATCCTACGATTCTGCAGCGGAGCTTCTGGAGCTGTTGGTCGAACAGGATCCCAGAAATGTGGAATACTTAAATGCGCTGTCTTCCTGCTACTATTTTGAAGGAAAACTGGAAGAGGCAAAGGAGCTTTGCCTGACAATCCTCAATATGGATGCTTCCTGCGAAGACGCCTATCGTCGTTGTGTCGCTATTTATGAAAAACAAAACGACTATGCAGCGATCAATGCGCTGATGCAGAGCTGTCCGGATGTCCAGATCCAGAGCCAGTATTTAGATTATATGGCAAATCCGCCGGAATTCGACCTTCAAAGCGGGACTTACCGGGAAGCGCAGAATTTAAAGCTGATTGGCAATGCGGCAGGAACTATTTATTTTACAACAGACGGCTCGGTGCCGGATGAAAACAGTCAGGTCTATACTTCACCAATTCCATTGAAGGACGGAGGCTATGAGATAAAGGCTTTGTTTGTAAACCATTACGGAATTGCCAGCGATGTCTCCTCTGCAGACTATTACATAGATATCAGCAGGCCGGATGCACCCTATGTGACGCCGCTTCCGGGAAACTACGGTAAACCCGTACGGATTGAGGTGGATGTACCGGATGGCTGCAGCGTTTACTATACAATGGATAAAACAGAACCGACCGCATCATCGACCCGCTACGAAGAGCCATTTTGGCTCCCGGTTGGATATTCCACCTTTAAATTTGTCACAATTGCTCCGGACGGTGTGACAGGCAGCGTAACGGAATGTAATTATACGTTGGACCTGCATCCGCTCCTGAGCATGGAGGCGGCATCCAACCAGCTGCTTTTGACGTTAAAAAATGCCGGAGTAGTGAATTCCCTGCAGGGAGATGTCCCGGATGGAGATGGCCGTAACCTCTATACTTTTAAGTATGCCCTCACGATCAACAATCATCATTATTATCTTTATCGGGAATATCACGAGTTAGATGGAGAAAGCAACGCGACCGGAAACGATTATGTGGTAAACTATATGTCCGGGGAATGCTACCGGGCAGAGAAACAGGAGGATAAGAGTTTCAAGCTGTACGCAATAGAGCAGCCGGAAAACGGACAGGAATAAGGATACTGTCTGCAGACTCTTAAAATATATTGTCCGATCGGACAGAAAGGTGAGATTTATGTATCCTATTTTAGAAACGAAAAAACTCACTGCCAACATTTACTGGATGGAAGTTAAAGCAGAACGGATCGCAAAATCCTGTATGCCCGGCCAGTTTGTGATTGTGCGGACAGATGCCGACAGTGAAAGAATTCCACTGACCATTTGCGACTATAACAGAGAAAAAGGAACGATTACGATTGTATTCCAGCCGGTGGGAGCCAGCACCCATCTGATGACCTCCTTAAAGGCCGGGGATGCCTTCCACGATGTGGCAGGCCCTCTGGGATGTCCGTCCGAGCTGACAAAAGAAACAAAGGAAGCCCTGGCTGCAAAGAAAATTCTGTTCGTTGCCGGCGGCGTCGGCACAGCACCCGTTTATCCGCAGGTAAAATGGCTGCATGAGCAGGGTGTTGCAGCAGACGTTATCGTAGGCGCAAAGACGAAAGAGCTGCTGATCCTTGAGGAAGAGATGAAAGCGGTTGCAGGAAATTTATATGTGACCACCGATGACGGCTCTTATGGAAGAAGCGGCATGGTAACAAAGACCATTCAGGATCTGGTAGAGCAGGAAGGTAAGCACTATGACCTCTGCGTTGCAATCGGTCCGATGATCATGATGAAATTTGTCTGCAAGACAACAGAAGCGCTGAATATCCCGACGATCGTTTCCTTAAACCCTATCATGGTAGACGGAACCGGCATGTGCGGCGCCTGCCGTGTTACTGTAGGCGGCGAAGTGAAATTTGCCTGCGTAGACGGTCCGGAATTTGACGGACATCTGG
>ERZ1107006.1887-NODE-1887-length-16657-cov-4.467233_pt1 | contig 16657 bp, 11 predicted proteins | sample MGYA00403696_ERZ1107006 | MGnify/ENA primary metagenome ERZ1107006 (study PRJEB35170, sample SAMEA104062441) | human gut metagenome | biome: human gut; feature: human-associated habitat; material: faeces | place: Denmark | collected 2012-08-13 ...
TTATACTCGGAGGGCGAATATATCGGCAAGCCTACGCCCGAAAATATTAAACTTATGCCGAAATGCAATTAAAAAAAGTCGAATAATAGGCAAAAAATATTTGCCTTGGATAAATAGTCGACGAATTTTTATGTAGGATATTAAAACAGTTGAATAAAAATAAGTTGTATGTTATAATAAAATCATCAAGACTTCGTCAAAGAAATAATGGCTCGTGATTGTGTCATTGGGCATATATGCCGATAACATTTGGCACTAAGTTGATTTGAGAATAGTAGTAAATAAAACATTATTTTAATAGGAGAAAATATTATGAGATACAAAAAGCTTTTGACAACAATCATCACATTTATTTTTCTGCTTAGTATAAGCTTGGTTTTTGTTGGTTGTAATGATGACGGAACTAATAAGGACGGGAAATATGAAGTTACGATTCGTATCGCTTGTGATGATGGTGAAACATGGGTTTTCACCCCTGATACGGATGAAATACAAATAGAACGTGATTATGATGGCCGAGAACATAAATATTATATTGACGCGTATCAAATTCCTGAAAAACCTGGGTGGGAAGATAAATGGATATCTCCAGATGGCGAAGGAGCTAATGTTTTTCAGATTAGTATTTTATATGTTGATAACGAGGGAAACTATAATACACAATTAAAAAGAGTGTGTGATTCTGGAAAGTATATAATTACTGTTGATGCGTCAAAAACGTCCACTTTATGGAAATTTCGCGAAGTTTATTTATATGTAACTGTGAAATAAGGAGAAATATAAATGAAGAAAAATAAAAAATTATTTTCTATTATTTTAGGTACTGTGATGGCTGGAAGCGTTGTAGGTATAGGAAATATTACAAAAAATGCTTCTGCGGAAAAAGCTAGTGTGGTTTTATCTGCAGAAGATTATACCTCAAGTGATAATTTGCTTCAAGCTAATGGTATCCCATCAGGTAAAAAAATTCAAGCTTTTTCTGATGAAGTCAAAAATGCTCTTGCAGGAGCGGACTGTTCGGAAATTACGCAGGTAGTTCCTCGTCAATATATGGAAGCAACGGAAACGAATGCGATATATCAATATAACGGCAAAGAATATGGCTTTTATATGGTCAAAGAAGGAGATTATTTTGATCTTTTATTAATAGACTTCGTTTATGAGTTTAATGATGAAAACGATCATAATAATGAATATAAAATCCGTATAGAACCGTTGTTACAACAGTCATTTTTACGACAAAGTACCAGCGACGGATACATTTGGACAAAATATTGTAGCGATACAAGGTATACATATTATGTCGCTAATCCACGGTTTGCGACAGGGCTTTTGAACGAAAATGACTTAAATTATGGGGATGGTGATTATAGTAAAAAGGATGATAATGGACTTATTATTCAACAAACACGGCTGAATTATGGGAAAATCAGCTATAAAACCGAAAAAGATTATCTGGCATTAAAGGCAGAATTTTTGGGTACTAAGGCTTTGGATTGTGTTGTCGATTCTTTTGTGGATTTCTTAGATCTTTACACATTTGGGATAGCGGGGAAAATTAAAGATTTGTGGGATGATGCAATGGATGTTGTAGAGCATGAAATCGATATGTACGAACAAGGTAAAGAAGTTACAATTTTGGCGGATAATGAAAAAAATATTTTTACGAACTTATCGAGGCAAGATCAATATGATAATCCTTCTATTAAGGGATATTCTCGTGCCGCTTACTTTATGCCAAATGAGGATGAAGAACTTATCTTGTCGGAGGCGGATGATTCATATGCAGAGTTTATTGTTGTGTTAAATGACACAAATCAAAGTAGCCGATTAGTTCAAATTTGTGATTTTGAAATTGTAAGACGACAAGGAGATTGGTCTTCGATGCAATACGTTGATGGACCAAATGTAGATGATGTCGATAATGCGTTTACGTTTTATAAAGAAAGGCATTTATTTGAAAAAACTTTTTCAATGGATAAAAATATCATGCCATACTATTTGCTTGCAAATGGACGGAAAACGTTTAAATTTATTCCAAAATATAGTGGGAGATACAATATTAAAAGTAATAATAGTCTTGTGAATATAATCATTGATAATGTATTATATGGGAATGCTATTATGGAGATGGAATTGGTGGAAGGCAGAACTTATAATATTGCTTTTACATCAATCCAAAAAGCGATTGGCATTGGCGATATTGAGGTCAGTACCTCAAACGATGGTGTTTTAATAGATGCAGGGAAGAATTTTGTGAAAAAATTTATTCCTGCAAGCACGGGGGTATATGCTATTACAGCACAAGGCGCAAAAATTACTGTTTGCACAGATATTTTTGGGAGTAATACATTAACGGCGGAGGAAAATAATGGAGAACTACTAGTCTTCTTACAAGTGGGGGTGGATTATTATTTTGTTATTAGGAATATATCCACCGAGTCTATTACAACGGAAATTTTGGTAACAAATGCTGAATTAATCTCTCTAAAGAACAATGAGATAAGTATGCTTTCTTGTAAAGCGAATGTATCCACGTATTGTCAGTTTGATGTTGTAGAAGAAGGAAAATATGACTTTGTATTTTATGGAGATAATGCATATAGCGTGAGATTTATTATAGCATCTACTAATGGGCAAGAAATTGCATTTGATAGAGGAACGGGCGATGATTGTACTCTTTTAACAACGGAAACTTTAAGTACAGGTGTGTATTATATACATATAAAAAGTACAGCTGATATAGAGATAAGTTGTATAGTGAATCATAATTCGACAAGTTATGCTTGGAAAATTAATGGTATAACATATACAGGTGGAGGCCTTCGTAGAGGAGCGACTTATAAAATCGAGTTAGTGAATGAATATGGGGATGTGTTAAAGGATAGGATTTTTATGATTGAGCAAACATATTCCCAATTTGCGGTATTAGAAAAAACTGATACGGGATATACGCTAAAGATTAATGACGATGCAAAAATTTTTAACGACAATTTAACGTATTACTGTACTATATACGTTAAAGATAATCAAAATATCAATATATCCTTTCCTGTCATTTTTCAATACGATAATTTAAATTTAGTAGGTGTTTCCTTAGACGAGTTTGATGAAATCCCTAAAATTAAATTTAATGATCCGACAAACGGTAGTGAAACAGCAAAACTATACTGTACTTATAATTTTGATGGCGGGGCGACTATAGAATATTGTATTGATATAGGGATGTCGTCGGATTACAATATGACAAAGATTAAGAATTTCAATCAAACGTATTTTAATATTATGGATTTTACGATTGAATATATTGAAATTTATCAATCAAATACAATAATTGGAAAAGTTTATAACAGGGCATTATCTAAATATTCTGGAAAAATTAATAACACATACATTGAAGTTATAGATATAGGAATTCATTTTGAAAGCGGAATAGGTAGTACTGCAGATCCGTTTATAATTAATAATTATTTGCAATTTGAACATATTGATTATGCTATAAAAAATGGCGAATTAAATTATAGTTTTTTAATCAAAAGAGCGCATTTTTGGGGCGCGCATACTATTCCAATGTTCGATTGTACTCTAAATGGTACTTTTGATGGAAATAATTATAGAATTACACAAGATTCGCACGATGTATTAAAGACGGGAGACAAAGCGCTTTTTCAAACAATTGGCAATACAGGCATTGTTCAAAATTTAATATTGACGACGTCGTATAGTAAGGGGGTGGGGACTAATAATTCAATTGCTGTAGTGGCGATAGAGAACTATGGCGAAATCAAGGACTCCAAGTTTATAGCATATTTTGATTCAAGCGAAACGGGTATGTATGTAGGAGGTGTTGTTGCGAAAAATTACGGGCGTATAATTAATTGTGAAGTTGATGGTGTTATTGAAGGCGGTAAATATTTTGGCGGAATTGCAGGGTATAATACCCAAACAATTTCTTTATGCAAATTTAGCGGATCTATGTTTTATATGAACCGTCATAGTGATAATGACTATATTGGTGGCATAGTAGGATATTTTGAAAAAGGGCTTGTATCTAATTGTAGTTTTAGCGGATCAATTAAAATTATTGAAAAAGATTGGGAAAGTCGTTCGTATCAACCCTATGTAGCGGGTATTGCTGGATGGAAAGGAACAAATGGCTTTTTGACTGCGAATAGTTATCCGGGGACGGTTGATGTAACAAATCTTAATCCTGATGTTTCTTGGTGGGCTTGGTTTAAGACACATCATTTTAATCAACAAGGTAATGTAAGTGAACTTGCAAATTTTTAAATGTTAGAACGGACAGCGGCAGTTTATTGCCGCTGTCCCATAACTTTTACTTTAAAAATATCAAAATAAACAGCACGTATTTACATTATAACAGGTGCTAAATAATTTTTATTTAGTATAATAAATTTACAATCATTTTCTAGACGTTAATTTACCGAAGTTTGTGAAAATTTAATAAAAAGTGTAGCGATGCAAACAATATGAATTGCAGGCTTTTTTAGATAAATAGCACAAATTACGGACAAAAGTCCGTTCGGAGCAATTATTTCGCCTCCGATGTATGACGAAAAGAAAATAGAGATTGTTTAAAAATATAAAGAACTTTTGATAAACAATAAGGGAAAAGCGCATAATTTTATTTTAAAATTTGTATATCATTATGAGCAGGACGATATAGCGTGAGGGTACATTTGAAAAAGGTCCCGTATAAAGACTTTTGCCTCTCGTCAAAAACGAGAGGCTTAATTTTTTATGAGAAAAAAATAATTCAAACATATTTTGAATGGAAATTAAAAATATATATTTTATTTCAGTGTAGAAAAATTTGATAGTTTTTTAACGGGGAAAAGAAGTATAATAGAGTAAACAGGAAAATATTTGGCAAAGGCGCGACTCTTTGTCGGGTGAGGGGAAATGAAAAAGAATGCATTGCGGAAGTTTTTGGGGATATATCACCTCATACAAGATGATGTAAAAGAAGAACGAACGGAAACTGTAATACAATTATACGGGCGAAAGAAAAAGATATGTATTCCCGAATGGTTTTTTAAAATAGAAGACGTTTTTCAACAGATATTATCGGTTGACGAAAACGAAATAGTAAAAGAAATCATAGAGAAGGTATACCGAAAAGGCGCGGATGATAAAGTTTTATTGTCCGGATTGCCTGTTACGGAAAGCGGATATTACAGGTTAAAACGAAAACTGGAAGGGAAAATATACGAATTGTATATTGTGCGGGGCGATGTAACGCAGGATGAAATATTAAGCAATAAATTATTATAAGGAATTGAGAAATAAATATGCAAAAAGAGTTGGAAGAACAAATTAACGATGAGAAGAACGGAAATGAAATAAATTTTACAGGAGAAGTTAAAATGGAAGAAATTTAAAAAAAGTACTTTAATATATAAGATTTACAAAGAAATTGTGAGTATCTCAATATAATCGAGAAAAAGTTGAATGATTGTTAACAATTAATAAAAGGAGCGTAGAAAAATGCAAGATTGGTTAAATAAAAAACAAAAGGAACACGTTGAAAAAAGCGTAAGTTTTTTTAATTCGTTAGATACAAAGCAGGTGGTGTATTTTTATGATATGTTTAGTGATAATAAACTAAAAAGCCATATAAATGCCCTTGAAAACGGGTGCGCTTATATCAGCTCGTCGGATGAATACAGTCCGTTTGATAGCGGCGATTATATTGTTTATTCATTCAAGGAAAATGGCATTCAGGTGCAGATAGCTTGGAGCAAGTTTTATAAAGAGATATATGTAAGCGGATATGTTCCGGCGAAAAATGGGTGGTATGAATGGCATGAATACCATAGAGATCTTGAACCATTTACCAATAAAGTAATGCCGAAAATGAAAAAAAAGAAAATTTCGTTCGAAGAAGCATTGCAAGAAGCAAAGGAAAGAGTTGCCGTTACAAACAATGGAAAGAGCAGTCAAAATGATGACTATAAGTTAAATCAGAATAGAAAGCTTCAAGAAGAAAGAGTTAATGTCGGGTTACCGATTCTTTTTGAAAGTGAAAACAGCCGCTCTGATTATAGAATAATTTCTATTCCATCCATACACAGTCTACAAGCATTGAAAAATCGATTGTTAGCGATAAAGTCCTTTTTGAATTTTGATAGTGATTCTATAAACAAAATTTATATAGAAAGTGTAGGCGAATCTATTGTAAAAAACTTTTCCGAGAAGCATGAAATTTCAACGTCCATGGAAGATTTTGTTTATTTCATTATGTATGATGGAGTAAATTTCATATATCTTGGTGATATGAAGAAAAAAGGGAGAATGTAAAAATGGAAAAATTATCGATAGTATTATCAGCGGCGGGGACAATGATTGGAATAATAGTAGTAATGCTGACTTCTTTATGTAAGTTGATAAAAAATTCTAAAGCCAGAAAAATGGCGGAAAATATTATAAAAATGGGCAATTTTATTCTTCCTTATATAGAAGAAGCAGAGACTTTTATATCGTTTACAGGTGAAGAGAAAAAAGCTTATGTTATGACAAAAGCGAATCAATATGCAATAGACAATGGAATAAAATTTAACGAAGAAGAAACAAGTGCGAAAATCGATGAGTTAGTAGCATTGTGTAAAGTTGTGAACGTCAATACAACGAGAGAAAAAAATCAAAAAAGTCAAAATATAAAAACAGACGATACTTCATGTTTGATTGATGATAAATCGTTTTACAGACAAAAAAATATTATTGAGTAAAATAGGAGATGAAATATGATTGCGAAAAGATTACTTTCTGAAACAGAAGAGGAATATGAAACCTTCGAGGGCAGAAGAATCACTATTGGAGTGCCTTCAAATTTTAAAAATATGATCCAAAAATTGATCGATGATTATGCTGGCTCACCAACAATTACGGCAACGGTTTTGGAGCTTGGGGAAACGAATAAAGATATTTTAAATAGGCTGATTTATTTATCGGATTATGACGAATTGCCTGATTTAATTTTGGCAGCAGATGCAGTCATAGTGCAAATAGTTGAATACAATTTAAGTGCTTTTGTAAAATTTGAAGAATATGGTGATATTTCCGAATATAAAAATTTTAAATTGGGAGATTTATATCAGTCGGATAATTCGATATACGGCATTCCCTTTAATGGAATGCCGATGGCCTTTTATTATAACAAGGACATGCTGATGAATTTAGGCTTTGAGATCGAAAATGGCATTACATGGGATCAGTTTATCGAAATAGGAAAGCGATTTCGTGGGGAATTTAAAAAGCCGATGTTGCCATATCCCGATCAAGAAACGGTATTTACAATGCTTAAATCGCATGGCGTGTGTTTTTATGATGAAAATGGGAATATATCGTCGGAAGGTTGCAGAGAAGTGCTGGAATTTCTCTACTATTTGCAACAACAGGAATTGTTTTCAAATGAAAATTTAGATTTTTTGGGAAGGGTGGAACAGTTATGTAGCGGCAATGTTGCCGGAATTATATCTGGACCGTGGATGGTAGAAAATATTCAGGCAATGTGCGAGAATTCAAAATTTCAGAATTGGGGGGTAATTGAATTACCAAAATCTGATATTTTTGCCTATAATGTAAATGCTGAAGGTAGCTGTTCTTGGTTAGTGAAAGAAAGAGGAGATGAGGAAAGTAATAACGAAATTATCGCTTGGCTTGAATCTGCTATATTAGCTAATATGGTGCAATATATTAGCAGCGAAAAAATAATTCCGGTAAAAGATTCCATTATTTCCGAATGTGAAAATTTACCTCAAGAAGAGTATTTTGATAAAAATGTTATTTATTATCTGGCGTTGATAGGGGAAGATATTCCTATTTTAATTAAAGGTCCGAAATCAAATGACTTTTCCGGATTATTATATGAAAAGGTGAATGGAATTTTACAAGGAGAATTATCTGTTGATGAAGCATTAGCTCAACTTGAGGATGAACTGAACGAAGATTATTCCGGCGGAAGTTCTGGGGGTGGATCCGGCAGTGGTTCGGGCAGTGGTTCCGGCAGCGGGTCTGGTAGTGGATCTGGTAGCGGCTCGGGCGGTGGTTCCGGCGGTGGAATGTCATATTCTCATAGCTGTGCTCTGAAAATACTTAAATACCCGAAACAAGAATATTATGAAGGAGACTCGTTTGTTTCGACCGATTTAGAAGTCAAGTTTGTAATTCATTATGACAAAGGGAATATAGATGATGTTTACTATGATTTAAATGGCGATTCTTATGCTTTCAACAAAGAAAAATTGCAATTGGGCGATGATCACGTTGATGTTATATATGTATATAAAAATACAAAGTATATAGCAAGTATTCCTGTGCATGTTAAGCCGAGAATTTCTAATTTAAAAAATAAAGAAAAGAATACTTTCGGAAGTTTTCCGAAGGTTAATTTGCTGACCGGTGATGTTTCTTATGAATGCGGAGATTTATCCGTAGGTGCAAACAGAAATGCGATAAGCATATTCCATGTTTATAATTCCGACGCACTGCGTTTCTATCGGGACAAAAATACCGGCATGGGTTCAGGTTGGAAATTAAATATTCAGCAGTATCTTCTGAAAGTCAATTTAAGTTTATATTATATTGACGCATCTGGATATATGCATGAGTTCAGAAATAATTCGATAGGGGGAAACTCCGACGTGTATCAAGATGTCGATGGCGACGGACTTACTTTATATCGGAAGAAGACTTTCGGAGAATTCGGAGAGTGTTCGATACTTAAAGATAGCGGAGACAATTATCTTGTTTTCAATGCCGATGGTAGAATGATAAGAATGATTCCCGCGCCATGCTCGATGCAAAATTTGACAACGGCAAGAGCAATCGTTGTTCAATATGATGATAAAAATAAAAAGCTTGTATCGGTATATGATAATAAAGTTGCAGAAGTTAAAGTTTTGTTTGATTATAGCGGAGATAATATAAGTAAGATATCCGTTAAGAAGGGAACGGAAATCCTGAAACAAGTGGAATTTTCGTATGGTGAAGGAAATATTCTTACGGCGCGAAAGAAAGGGAACTTAATAGAGAGATACTCTTATAACGGCGTGGATTATAAGGTTGGAGAGTCGGAGTATAGTTATCATTTATTAGAAGGTATTGTCTCCGAGGAAACAAAATGTGCGGCAAAAATAGAATACATAGCTGAATCCACGCAGGTTAAAACTGTTTGTACCGGTTGTATTGATAGCAACGGAAACTTTGTTGAAAAAAGTCGTTCTCAGTTTATCTTTACAAAAAATAATGACGAAGATGCAATTATAAAAACCGATGTAACAAACGAGAAAGGAATATGTATAGAATACATGTTCAACGAGAAAGGTGAAATTGTATCGTCTTTTGAAAAGAAAGGCGAGAGATTATTCACGCTGCAAAAAGAAACTGGAAAAAGAATTATTGTTAATAAAGAAGCTACCGGTGAGACAATTAATGGTGTAGATACATTTACACCTAGTGATAATATTTGTAGCTCTACTCTGGAATTTGATTTGCGCCGTGGCAAGGAAGTAGGCGTCAGAAACTACATAGTGGGATGTTATATTAAACTGAAAAAGAAGACTGCGCAAAAGTTGCAGGCGATCGTGTTTTACGATTTTAATCAGAACGGGTACTCCTATAGCGCAAAAGTCGATAATACAGCGGTAAATGTATGGCAGAAAATAGGGGTTTCTTTAACTGTGCCCAAAGATACTGCCGATGTCGATATGAAAATTTCTAATTTCTCGTTTGCAATCTATGACGAAGGCGGGAATGCGGTAACTGCTGAATACGGTGATTTATTGATAGTTCCGGGCGGAGCAATGTCGACGTTTTTAACGAACGGCGATTCCAAGTATGATCTTCGTTTCGCAAGCACGGTTGAATTAACGGACGAAAACGGTGCGGTAACATCATTGTCTGTAGGAGAAAAACTGGGAATCAACAAAAAGGAGTGTATATTCAATAAAATAAATCTTACATATAACGACTTGTTGGAAACAGCTAAGTCTATGTATATTAACAGAAATAACGACACCGGGTTCTACTTCTTTTACAACGGCGGCAAAGATCGTTATGCTAACGTCAAGGATGTAAAAATAGTTTTCGATACCGTAAAAGTTTCGATTGCGGATGTAGCAACCGGAGCGTGCGGTTTTGTTCTTACACAGTATTCAGCTGATGGCGGAACGGTTACGGACGTAAGGAACGCCTTGAAAGACGAAGGTATATTATGTGAAACGACAATTACCGTTAATTCGGGCGATTCATCGAAATCTTCTACTTCCTATGAGTATACTACTTATGACGGCAGAAAACTGTATGAAGAGGATGCATACGGCGTAAGAACAAGTTACGAATACGATTCTTTCTACAATTTGACTTGCGTAAAAAGAAGCGGCAACGGCAAAGAAATGCTGCTGTCAAAAATGGAGTATGACGAACAAGGCGAGTATCTTGAGCAGACCTCCGCCGGGTTCTCTTCAAGTCAGTATGGGTATAATAAGCCGTTTGAAACGCTTAAAGAAGAGTCGGAGTGTTCCTATAATCTGTCAAGCGGAATATATTCAAACACAGGGTTGAAACAAACAGTAGAGTATGATGAAAACGAACGCGTTAAAAGCGTAAGATTAAGTAAACAGTCAACAACATTTTTCAAGAACGAAGTAACGTATAAAGACGGAAAAATAAGAACGGTATCGGACGGGAATTCAAAATACGGAATCAAATACGATATAGAAAATGATTCGGTAACGTATACGGCGTTTGATGGCGAAACGGAAGCAGATTTGCAGAAACATAGCGACAGATACGATAAAGAAACAAAACGCAGCATAACGACAGAACAATATTTTAAAGGAGACGGACAGGCAGATATAATAACAACGGTAACCGACGAATACGGGCGGATGATAACGTGCGGAGACGGGGAGAAAAATATAGAATACAGCTATACAAAGAGTATTCATGAGAACGAGTCGCAATTAGTGTTCCGCGGTTATGACGGAGTAGCGTTGTTAAGCAAGGTGAAAGATCCGTACGAAAACAAAGAATATACGTACAGCTATGACTATGACGGACAAATGTGCGGCTGGGAAGCAGCGGGTAAATTTTCCGTGCGGAAACTCTCGGCGAACGATACGAAATATACTTTCGGAGAAAATAATAACCGCAGCGAGAAATATAAAACGGAAGAGAAGTATGACGAGAACGTAGTGAATCAACCGAGAGTATTCGGCTCGAAAACTTATGAAGATACTCAGGTTGACGCGCAGGATAATTGGAGCGAAATAGAACTTTTCAACGTCGGTTATGCGTATGACGAGTTAGGCAGAATAGAAACAAAGACCCAGAATAAAGGCAAATATACATACAAGTATCTGACAGACGGTAACGGCATGTTGCTGCCGAATATAGAAAGCATCGCATACACCTTCGGAAACGATTCTGGAAGGAAATGGACGTATGCTTATGGTTACGACGAAAAAGGGAATCTGGCTTCGATAGCGAAAAATATCGGGAACCAAACGGTGCAATCAGCCACGGCATACACATACGACGAAGCGAACAGATTAAGCAGCGAAACGATAAAGGTCGGCGGGACAACGGTTGTTGACAATAGTTACCATTATCAGGAAAACGGCAAAGGACGGCTGATAAGAATCGCAGACTGGCTTGACAGTAATAAAAGTAAGGAATTTTATTACGACGGGCGCGGAAGAATCGACTATTATCGTCAAGGTGCGGTAAATTACAAGTATACCTACGATAACTACGGAAACGTAGTGAAAAAGGCGTCGGATTCGACGTTGTATTCCTGTGCATGGGAACGCGGGAATCTGTTAAAACAAGTAACGAAAGGCAGCACGACGGCAAATTACGAGTATAACCACAGATGCGTGCGATTCAGAAAGACGGTAAACGGAGTGAGTACGGAATATTATCAGGACGGAGCCAAGATATTAGGCGAAAGCAGATCCGACGGCAAAGAACTGAGATATTTCTACGATCATGACGGCTTAATCGGTTTCAAATACGGAAACTCCAATTACGGTTACGTCAAAGACGGACAGGATAATATTGTAGCCATAGTAAACAATAACGGAAGTCTGGTGGCGCAGTACGAGTACGACAGTTTCGGAAAAACGACGGTAAAAGATTCGAGCGGAAACGTAAATACCAATGTCGGGTTTATCGGGAATATCAACCCGTTCCGCTGGAAAAGTTTCTATTATGACGTAGAAACAGGGTTTTACTATGCAAACGGAAGATATTACGAGGTAGAGCGAGGCGGATATATCGACGCCATCGAAGCGGATATCGTGGAAGGGAATGCATATAATGTTTTAGGCTTAGACCGTAACGGAATTATGCTGCTGACGCTCATCATGCTTGCTCCGTACAGTGAGACGATAGCAACGGCATTGCAATTATACGCAGACCCGACGTATGACCCGAACGCAGGCGTAGAGGTAAAAGAAGAAGCGCCAAAGAGCTGGTGGAAGAAGCACTGGTGGGAAGTGCTGGTCTCGGCGGTGAATATAGTAGTGGGCGTAGTGAAACTGGCAACAGGGAACGTAACCGGAATACTGAATATCATCTCCGGGGTATGTACACTGGTAGGAGCGATATTCAGCGAACAGTTAGGCGGAGCGATGGGCACGGCAACGCTGGGCGCGCAAACGATAGCGGCAGGTGCGCAGTCGTTATCGTGTAATCCTGTATACGGAATCATAGCGATGGCTGTAGGCGCGGCGTGTGTAGCGTTTGCGACGGCGGAAGCACAGGAAGCACTCGGATACGGAAACTGGTTGAAAGAGACGGTAGGGCTGAGCGACGAAGCGTATAAAGGCATGCTGGTGGCGGCGAACGTAGCGGCTATCGCAATCAATATTGTCGGCGTGAAGCAGTGCTTTAAAGAAGGAACGCTTGTAGCGTGCCTTAACGAAAACGGCGAGGAAGTGCGAAAGCCGATTGAGAACATAGCTGTGGGAACTCTGGTACTTGCGTATGACGAAGAAACAGGCGAAAAAACGTATAAGCCGGTAGTAAAACTTTTCAAAAACGAAACCAAGCGGTGGTGTACGGTTACCGTTGAAGTGGACGGACAAAAAGAGCAAATTGTGTCTACGCCCGGGCATAAGTACTATTTGCCGAATAATACCGAAAACAGAGAAATTGACTTGCAACAAGAGCATGAAAGTTATATTACGCTGTCGGAAAAATGGGTATCTGCATGCAAATTGAAATCAGGCGATAAAGTGTTGCTTTCTGACGGGAAATATGGTATAATAGTATCGGTAAAGATTGAAGAGCTTGAAACCCCTGAAGCTACATATAACCTTGAGGTTGCAGATTTCCATACTTATTTCGTTGGCGAAAATCCTCTTTGTGTTCATAATGCCGGGTGTGGAGATTATAAAAAGTATTCCCCCGAGCAAATTGCGGATAACTACGACATATCAGTCAATGAATTTCATAAGCAAGTAAAACCTGAAATAATACGGCAATGTAAGCCAAATTATAAAGTAGGTGGAAATCCAGATATCTTATTAAATAAGAAACATCAAATTGCTTATCAAGGAGCAAAAGGAATTGGTTTTCAAGAAACTGGATTAAATATACTTGACATCTTAGGTAAATTAAAATTGTGAGGAAGTTATGGTTATATCTGATTTTAACATTATTTGTTTGGCGCAGAAAGAGGCAGAATTGTTTAATTCGAAGGCGATAAAAAGTAAAGCAAACAATTTGAACGTTAAAAAGGTGTTGACATATATCGGCTGGAATATATTTCAGGGATTTAAAGGAATTTGGTACGAAATATATCCTAAAAATAGAGAGCTAAAGGATTATCAATATGATCAAGAGTTTTTTGATTTGGATTATAAGACGACTATTTATTCGGATAAGCTAATTGCGTTAAAAAACAAAAGGAATCGAGTAATATGCGTGGAAGAATATGAAAAAGACATATTGAATATTATTGATTTTTATTTGAAAAAATCGCCTATTCATCGGATTTGTGTTATGATTAGAGTACAAGACAAAGAAGAAGAAGCTATATTGGGAACAATGAGCAGAAAAGAGTTTGTTTATAAATTGAAAAACGAAGAACTATGTTACAATGTCGCGTATATTGTTTCTTTGGATTAGGTTTTTGTACTTGGAGTTTTTAATAGGTGATACAATGTCTTGAATTGGGTGCTGAACCAAATTGGGATTGGCTAATAATGCTTGTTGCAAAAACAGGAATGCGGTTTTCAGAAGCATTAGTCATTACTCCGCGAGATTTTGATTTTTCTCATCAAACACTATCTATTAGTAAGACGTGGGACTATAAAGGGAAAGGCGGCTTTTTGCCAACTAAAAATAAGTCTTCGGTGAGAAAAATCCAATTTGACTGGCAGACGGTAGTTCAGTTTTCGGAACTTATCAAAGAAAAACCCGACGACGAGCCGTTATTTATCACTTGTAAGGTGTATAATTCAACTGTCAATGACGTGTTAAAACGTCGTTGCAAACAGGCACATATCCCAACAATTTCAATTCACGGCTTACGACATACACACGCGTCATTGCTTCTTTTTGCCGGGGTAACAATCGCAAGTGTTGCAAGACGTTTAGGACATTCAAGTATGACTACAACTCAAAAGACTTATTTACATATTATTCACGAGTTGGAAAACAAGGATATTGATTTAGTTATGCGCGCAATTTCAAGTTTATAATTTTAACCAAACTGATGAAGGGTGTGGTACACCATAATGGTGGGCGGTCGTAGGTAAAACTACGACCGTTTTATTAAAAAGCCACTCTTTCGAGTGACTTTCTGTTTAATATAGTTCATAATCGCCTGAATATAGATTCATATAAGGCTTGTTGTGCTTTATATAATTATAATATTGCGGGAAATATCGTTCGTAAGGAAACCTATGTCGAAGGAGAAGAAATTACGAAAGGTAAAACCGTTGAGGAAACCGTTTACGACAATAAAGGAAACGCAACAAAAGCCTTTACATACAACACGTTGGATTCTTCGAGTAAATTCTATTCGAGCGAAACAGAATACGATGAAACCGGTAAAACTCTTGCGGATTACGATGCAACCGGGGAGAATAAGACGAAATACGGTTACAAAGACGGCACGACTGTAGTTCGTGAAACCGTACTTCCCAACGGAAGTAAATTCGCATAAACAAATCCATAAACAACATTATGAACGCCATCGAACAAGGCATTATTACCGACACGACAAAAGACCGTTTGCAAGAACTTGAATCCACACGCAAAGACTTACAAGAAAAACTCATTTTTGAGCGCATGCAAGAAAAAACGATCTTGGATAAAAAGACTATTGAAACCTATCTTAAAAAAGCCGTCGAACAAGAGCCTGAAATGATGATTGAATTGCTTGTCGAAAAAGTGTATGTTTACAGCGATGACCGTATCGAAATTATGCTACACTATGTAGATACACCCATTACCCCTAAACCGATTGAATACGATAAAGATGAAAACCCTGAAGGTAAAAGCCTTCGGGGTTCTCTTATTTATACGACTAAAATTTTCGTCGATAACGATATCTTTAAGGGTATGAATAAAAAAATCCTCGAACCCACGTTCAAGGAAACTCAAAAAATGCCCGTTTTAATTGAAATTAGAGGATAAAACTATGGTTTTTACTACTAAAAAGTGTTCGTGCGAGGTTAAACAAACGCACCGCTTCCGATAGAAGTAACGGAATTCGGTATCGTAATGCTTGTAAGACCGCTGCAACTTTCGAACGCGTAACTGCCGATAGAAGTAACGCTATCCGGCATCGTAATGCTTGTAAGTTTATAGCAACGTCTGAACGCATAATTGCCGATGGAAGTAATGGTGTCGGGGAGAGTTATGCTTATAAGATTTTCGCACTTATCAAACCCTTTTTCGCTGATGGCGGTTACGGGTTTACCTTTATACGCGGCGGGAAGGCTGACGTTGTTCATTTGTGTTGCTTTGCCGACGGATACGCTGTAAGTGCCGTCGTCAAGCGGGTAAAACTCAAAAATCTGAGTTTTATCGTCTGTGTCGGCGCTGCCATCGGCTTTCAGCCAGTTAAGAAAATCCTGTTCGGTGCCGGTATGTCCGTTATCCAGCCAGATTTCGTAGGCGGATTTTCCGGTTGCGCCTGTATTGTCGCCGTCCGTTTTATCGCTTATGCCGCCCTTTTCGCCTTTGATGATAGCCAGCCATTCTTCGTACGAGAGGGGCGTTTCTCCGTTTCCTTCCGCGTTGGTTACATAAGAAGTGTAAATTTCGTGGATTTCCGCGTTTTGTTGCGGGGCGTTTCCTCCGCCCGTTTTTTCGCAAGCGGAAAAGACGGAAGTGGCGCAGGACAATGCCAGTGTGGCGATTACGGGAGTTAAAAATTTTTTCTTCATAAATTATACCTTTACGGAACAATGTTTTTTCGGCTTCGCAGGGCGGAGATTGCATCTGCTGTGCCGGGGTGTTCCGCCGAAAATATTATAACACAAAGAAAATTTTTGCGCAAGTTTCTACGGGCAGACGTATGCCGAGGAAACGGAATTTTCTTAAAATTTTTATTTCTTTCTTGAAAAATCGGAGAAAATGGGGGGGTGTCCTCTTCAGTCCGCTTTGCGGACAGCTT
>ERZ1107006.1888-NODE-1888-length-16656-cov-6.211132_pt1 | contig 16656 bp, 10 predicted proteins | sample MGYA00403696_ERZ1107006 | MGnify/ENA primary metagenome ERZ1107006 (study PRJEB35170, sample SAMEA104062441) | human gut metagenome | biome: human gut; feature: human-associated habitat; material: faeces | place: Denmark | collected 2012-08-13 ...
AATCAAGGAATTTGTAGAGTATCTTAACCGTGGCAAGGAGGCTCTCTATGATGAGGTAATCTACTGTGAGGGAACACAAAACGGTGTTTATGTAGAGGTTGCATTGCAGCACAATGATTCGTTTAATGATTCAACCTTCAGCTTTGTAAACAATGTAATCACACCTGAGGGAGGTACTCATCTCGCAGGCTTTAGAAATGCCCTGACAAAGACCTTCAATGCCTATGCGCGTGAGAAAAAGATACTTAAGGATTCAGATCCGGCCCTGACAGGTGATGATATCCGTGAGGGACTTACTGCAATCATCAGTATCAAGATTGAGGAGCCTCAGTTCGAGGGACAGACAAAGCAGAAGCTTGGAAACAGTGAGGCCAGAGGAGCCGTAGATGCTGTTGTATCGGAAAAACTCACATATTTCCTCGAGCAGAATCCTGATGTAGCCAAAAATATCTGTGAGAAATCACTTTTAGCACAAAGAGCCAGAGAGGCCGCAAGAAAAGCAAGAGACCTGACCAGAAGAAAGACCTCTCTCGATGGAGGTACTCTGCCGGGCAAGCTGGCTGACTGCTCAGACAAGGATCCTAAAAACTGTGAAATTTTCATAGTCGAGGGAGATTCAGCCGGCGGTTCTGCAAAGACAGCAAGGAGCCGTGCTACACAGGCAATTTTACCTCTGCGAGGCAAGATACTGAATGTTGAAAAGGCAAGACTTGACCGTATATATGACAATGCAGAAATCAGAGCCATGATTACAGCATTCGGAACAGGAATCCATGAGGATTTTGATATTTCCAAGCTTCGTTACAACAAGATCATTCTGATGACCGATGCCGATGTAGACGGTGCGCATATCAGTACTCTTCTGCTGACCTTCATCTATCGGTTTATGCCGGAGCTGATCAAGCAGGGACATGTGTTCCTGGCGAAACCGCCTCTGTATAAGCTGGAGAAAAACAAAAAGGTATGGTATGCCTATAGTGACGAAGAACTTGACAGTATCCTGACGGAAGTAGGCCGTGACCAAAATAACAAGATTCAGCGTTATAAAGGATTGGGTGAGATGGATGCGGAGCAGCTTTGGGAGACCACCATGGATCCCGAGAGACGTATTCTGCTCAGAGTGAATTACGATGAAGAGATGGAATCCGAACTGGATCTGACCTTTACTACTCTTATGGGTGACAAAGTAGAACCCAGAAGAGAATTCATCGAAGAGAATGCTCAGTTTGTTAAAAATCTGGACATCTAGCAACTATTTTGCAAATCAGGATCTGAATAGTTACGGTATTTAATAATAGAGAGTCGTATTTTACGACAGATTGTGAGGAAACATGAACGACGATATTTTTGATAAGCCTTCGGAGGCTGAGATTGATAAAATCCATGAAGTCGATCTGAAAGAGAAAATGGAAACTTTCTATATCGACTATGCCATGAGTGTTATCGCATCCCGTGCGCTTCCGGATGTGAGGGATGGTCTGAAGCCGGTACAGAGACGTGTACTCTATTCTATGATCGAACTGAACAATGGTCCCGACAAACCGCATCGTAAGAGTGCCCGTATTGTCGGCGATACCATGGGTAAATATCATCCTCATGGTGACAGCTCCATTTATGGCGCATTAGTTAATATGGCACAGGACTGGTCTACCCGTTATCCTCTCGTAGACGGTCATGGTAACTTCGGTTCCATGGATGGTGACGGTGCCGCAGCAATGCGTTATACCGAGGCAAGACTTTCCAAGATTTCCATGGAATTATTGGCAGATATCGGTAAAAATACCGTAGATTTCGTACCGAACTTTGATGATACCGAAAAAGAGCCTGTAGTATTGCCCAGTCGTTATCCGAATCTGCTGGTCAACGGTACTACCGGTATTGCCGTAGGTATGGCTACTAATATTCCGCCTCACAATCTCCGTGAAGTGGTGCAGGCTGTCGTAAAAATTATTGATAATCGTGTGGAAGAAGACAGAGATACAACGATCGATGAGATTCTTCCCATTGTAAAAGCTCCCGATTTTCCTACCGGAGGACTTATACTGGGTACCAGAGGCTGTGAAGAAGCCTATCGTACCGGTCGTGGTAAGATCAGAGTCCGTGCAGTGACCAATATTGAGACACTTCCAAACGGCAAGAGTCAGATCATTGCTACTGAGCTGCCTTACATGGTCAACAAGGCCAATCTGATCATCAAGATTGCCGAGCTGGTAAAATTAAAGAAAATCGATGGTATCACAGATATCCGTGATGAATCCAACCGTGAAGGTGTCCGCGTGGTCATTGAGCTTCGTAAGGATGCCAATGCCAATGTTATTCTGAATCAGCTGTACAAGCATACACAGCTGCAGGATACTTTTGGTGTGATCATGCTGGCGCTGATCAACAATCAGCCTAAAGTTATGAATTTGCTGGATATGCTGACTTATTACCTGAAGCATCAGGAAGATGTCGTTACCAGAAGAACCAAATATGATCTGAACAAAGCAGAGGAAAGAGATCATATTTTACAGGGATTGTTAAAAGCTTTGGATTTCATTGATGAAGTCATTACTATCATCCGTGGCAGTCAGAATGCACAGATTGCAAAAGAAAGACTGATGGAAAGATTTGAGCTGTCCGATGTCCAGGCACAGGCAATCGTAGAAATGCGTCTGCGTGCTCTGACAGGTCTGGAAAGAGAGAAGCTGGAAAACGAGCATAAGGATCTGGTAGTAAAAATTGCGGAGTTGAAGGCTATTTTGGCGGATGAAAAACTGTTATTGGGTGTCATCAAGACAGAGATGACTGCGATTGCTGAAAAATATGGTGATGACAGACGTAGTAAGATCGGCTATGATGAACTGGATATCTCTATGGAAGATCTGATTCCGAAGGAGAATACTATCATTGCCATGACCAGTCTTGGTTATATCAAGCGTATGACCGTAGATAATTTTAAAGCACAGAACCGCGGTGGTCGTGGAATCAAAGGAATGCAGACGATTGATGAGGATTATATCGAAGATCTTCTGATGACGACTACACATCATTATCTGAATTTCTTCACCAATATGGGAAGAGTTTACAGGTTGAAGGCATATGAAATCCCAGAAGCCGGTCGTACAGCAAGAGGTACTGCTATTGTGAATCTTCTGCAGCTGGCACCCGGTGAGAAGATCACTGCTATGATTCCGATTCATGAATACAGTGATGATAAGAATCTGTTCATGGTAACTAAGACCGGTATTGTGAAGAAGACCCCTCTGATGGAGTTCTCCAATGTCAGAAAGAATGGACTGACTGCGATTAACTTACGAGAAGAGGATGAGCTGATCGAGGTGAAAATCACTGACAGCAGCAGTGAAATCTTCCTGGTAACCAAACAGGGTATGTGCATCCGCTTCCAGGAAACGGATGTCCGGGCTACAGGCAGAGCTTCCATGGGTGTTATTGGTATGAACTTATCTCCCGGGGATGAGATCATCGGTATGCAGTTACAGACTCAGGGCAGTGACCTGTTGATCGTATCTGAAAATGGAATGGGTAAGCGTACCAATATGGATGAATTTACCGTACAGAAACGTGGCGGTAAAGGCGTAAAGTGCTACAAGATCGTTGAAAAAACCGGTGATGTGGTAGGTGCCAAGGCTGTAAATGACGATAACGAAATTATGATGATAACCACAGAAGGAATTATCATACAGCTTCGTGTTCAGGATATCTCCACTTTGAGCAGAATCACATCAGGTGTAAAACTGATCAATCTGGATGAGGGTGTTAAGGTTGCGCAGATTGCCAAGGTACGTGAGAAGCTTTCCAACGGAGACCATGAATTCGACAATCTTGAGGAAGCCATGGAAGAAGTAGCACAGGAATCCGTTTCTGAGGATGAGGAGGAAACAGAAGAAAATCTGATTTTCCCCACTGAGGAAAATGAGGATGATGAGTAAATTATTTTTAAAATAAAAGAGGCGTGAAAAATGGAATCTTATAGTATTTTCAGAGATCTGGCAATTATTATTATATTTGCCAAAGTATTTGGTATTATTGCAAGAAAATGTAAAGCACCACAGGTGGTAGGTGAGATTATTGCCGGTCTGTTGATCGGACCCAGTGTACTGGGACTGGTGCAGCAATCGGATTTTCTGATCGAGATGGCAGAAATCGGTGTTATCCTGCTGATGTTCTCCGCCGGTCTGGAGACGAATCTGAAGGACCTGATGAAGACCGGTTTTGTGGCATTTCTGATCGCATGTATGGGTGTATTTGTTCCTTTGGTAGGCGGAACATTATTATACATGGGATTTTACGGAGTGGCACCCTGGGGCTCTGAGAAATTCTATGAAGCCGTATTTATCGGTGTCATTATGACGGCTACCAGTGTAAGTATTACCGTGCAGTCTCTGAAAGAACTGGGAAAACTGAAAGGTAAAGTCGGCACAACGATCATGAGTGCCGCTATTATCGATGATGTCATTGGTATTATTGTACTTACTTTTGTCATCGGATTTAAAAATCCGGATTCCAATCCGGGAAGTGTAGTAATTTCTACTCTTCTGTTCTTCCTGTTTGCAATTGGTGTCGGATTTGTATTGTTCAAGGTATTCCAGTATCTGGATAACAAATATCCGCATACAAGACGTATTCCTATTTTAGGTCTGGCGCTCTGTTTTATTTTCGCTTATGTAGCGGAGGTATTCTTCGGTATTGCGGATATTACAGGTGCTTACGTGGCAGGTATTATCCTGTGTTCTATTCGGGATTCGGAATACATAGCCGAGAAGATGGATATCAATTCTTATATGATCTTCGGGCCGATTTTCTTCGCAAGTATTGGACTTAAGACCAGCTTTGATCATCTGAACGGGGAATTTGTGTTATTTTCTATCGGATTCGTCGTTGTAGCATTACTGTGTAAGATCATCGGCTGTGGTCTGATGGCAAGAATCTGCAAATTCAAGGGACCGGATGCTCTGAAGATCGGTGTCGGTATGATGACCAGAGGTGAGGTTGCCCTGATCGTGGCACAGAAGGGATTGTCTGTTGGAATGATCGGATCCGAGTATTTTACCGCAGTCATTCTGCTGATCATCGTATCCAGTATTTCCACTCCTATCATGCTTAAGATTCTGTATACGAAGCATGCCGAGATTGATTAAAAAATATGGATCACATGGATCAGAAGCGTTTTGAAGAAGCTAAGAGAAAAATAATAGGCGTGGACCGTCAGAGACTGGGAATCGGAACTCTCTCAGAGAAGACGGTTCATGCTATTTTTAAGGATTATTATGAGCCGGATGAGGGCCATCAGGAGATTCCCATAGAGAATTATGTGGCGGATATTTACAAGGATGGGGAGATCATCGAGATCCAGACGAGACAGTTCAACCGTATGCGGGGAAAGTTACAGGCGTTTTTACCTTTGTATCCGGTGACAATTGTCTATCCCATTCCTTATGAAAAATGGCTGATCTGGATCGATGAAGACAGCGGTGAACTAAGTAAAAAGCGAAAATCCCCAAAAAAGGGATCCACTTATCAGGCATTTAAGGAACTATATAAGATCAAAATGTTCCTGAAGGATCCGAATATCCGGTTTAAATTTGTATTGGTGAATATGGAAGAATACCGGCTGTTAAACGGTTGGAGTCGTGACAAGAAAAAAGGATCCACGAGATATGACAGGATTCCTACGGATCTGATCGAAGAGGTGGAAATCAGACAGCCGGAGGATTATCTGCAATTTGTACCTTATGAACTGGAAGAACCATTTCACAGTAAGGATTTTGCGAAAGCAGCCCATATTCCTCTCTCACTGGCACAGACGGTATTGAATATATTATTTGAAATGGGGACAATAGAAAGGGTAGGAAAACAGGGAAACAGTTATTTATATCGTGTCATGGATATATAGATTATATAGATGAAAAAAGAGGATTAGGCCGTATGGCTTAATCCTCTTCGTCTTCCTGATGGGATTTCGGCAGGGAGAAAATAAATTCACTTCCAACGCCGGGAGTACTGATCACATTGATATGCTCATCGTGGGCATTGATAATCTCTTTTACAATGGAAAGACCCAGTCCGGTTCCCTTTTTATCCTTGCCTCGGGATAGGTCGGATTTGTAAAATCTGTCCCAGATCAGCTTCAGATCTTCTTTCGGGATACCGATTCCTGTGTCTTTTACGGAGACAAACAATTTATTTTTCTTCTCCGAGGTCTCAATGTGGATCACTGAATCATGGTGACTGAACTTAATGGCATTGTCCATGAGATTATAGAGTACCTGCTGGATCTTACCCATATCTGCATGAACATACATTTCATTGCCGGTCAGGATCATCTCAATAGCAATGGATTTGTTATGACAGGTGCCCTCAAAGGTACTTGCAGTATTACGGATCACTTGATTGATATCAAAATCTGTTTTATCTAAGAGCATTCCTTTGGTGTTAAGATTATTCAAGGTTAAAAGGCTGTTGGTCAGCTTCGTCAGTCGTTCTGTTTCATTCAATACGATGGTAATGTATTTTTCGTGCATTTCCGGTGGAATCGTGCCATCCAGCATGGCCTCCAGATATCCCCTTATAGAGGTCAGAGGGGAACGGAAATCGTGGGATACATTGGCTACAAACTTTTTCTGATCATCCTCGGAACGGGCAATTTCGCTTGCCATATAGTTCAGACAGGAAGCGAGATAGCCGATTTCATCCTCACTTTCCACCTGAAATTCATAATGCATATTACCGGCGGCATACTGCTCTGTGGCATGGGTGATCTTCCGCAGAGGAATATATACGATCTCGGTGAAAAAGATCAGAATGATCAGGGATAACAGGAACAGGATTGCCAGGGTGATATAGGAAATATTCAGCAGGCTGTTACAGGATTTCTGAATATCATTCATATCGGTATGAATGACTACATAGCCTTTTACCTTGTAGTTGGAGGTAATGGGAGCAAATACAGTAAGTACATCTGAATCGAAATTACCGAAGAAATCACCAACAATGTAGTAAGAGCCGCTGGTTACGGTCGAATCAAAATTCTCGATGACTACCACATTCTCCACATCTAAGGGACTATTGGTATCCAGTACCAGTCGTCCGGAGGGATTGATGATGCGAATCTCGGAATTCAGGTAGACCGCCAGGGAGTCCAGCTGCATTTTAACGGTTTCCAAAGTTGTTTCACTGGTGTACAATCCGCCGGCATAGGTTCCGGCGATCAGGGTTGCTTCGGAATAGAGACTTTCTGCCTTTTCCCGGATCAGATGTTCTTTGGTCATATTGGGAACAAAAGTTGTAACAATGATGAAACCAAATACACCAAAAATAAAATATGCGAGTATAAATTTTAGATAAAGTGTTTTTTTCATAACAAATCCTGCTTTTGGTATGACTTAATTGCGTACTTCGAATTTATAGCCGATGCCCCAGATGGTGCTGATCTTCCAGTTGGCATGATCCTTGATCTTCTCGCGGAGACGCTTGATATGCACATCCACGGTACGGGTATCACCGATATATTCATAGCCCCAGATCTGATCCAGAAGCTGTTCTCTGGTGAATACATGATTCGGTGAAGATGCTAAAAAGTAGAGAAGCTCCAGTTCTTTCGGCGGCATTTCCACAGTATGTCCCATATAGATGACGGAATAATTGGTCAGATTAATGGTCAGATCCGTATATTCCACACACTTGTCGTTTGGATTTTCTGTGGGGGCATTGGAGGGCTTGTAACGTCTGAGGACTGCTTTGGCGCGGGCTACCAGTTCCTTGGAGTCAAAAGGTTTTTCCATATAATCATCCGCACCCAGCTCCAGTCCCAATACCTTGTCGAAGACTTCACCTTTTGCGGAAAGCATGATGATGGGAACGGAGTATTGTGCTCTAACCTCTCTGCACACCTGATAACCATCAATGCCGGGAAGCATCAGATCCAACAGAATCAGATTCGGAGCAAAGGTCTCCATAGCCGGCATCACGGATTCTCCGTCATTGACGATCATGGTATCAAAACATTCCTTCGTCAGATATAGGGAGATCAGTTCCGCAATATTATTATCATCATCTACAATGAGAATTTTCTGTTTACTTACCATGTAGTATAGGCCTCCTGTCAGTTATTATTTAAAAGTAACAATGGTTACGCCGGCATCACCTTCACCGTATTCACCCAACCGGTATTCTTTGACGTATTTCAGACGTTTTAAGTGAGACTGTACGGCACTGCGCAGAGCACCGGTGCCTTTTCCGTGTACGACTCTCACACTGGGGAGATGAGCCAGATAAGCGTCATCCAGGTATTTATCCAGTTTTGCAATGGCTTCATCTACCGTACATCCCAGAAGGTTGATCTCGGAGGACACAGAGAAGGACTTGGACATTTTCAACTTGCCGGTGTTGGTACGCTGCAGAGCAGGTGCTGTAATAGTCTCTTCTTTTACCGGTACGAGATCATTAACATTCGTCTGCATTCTCATAATTCCGCATTGTACGAAGAGGTTGCCCCTGGTATCCGGCAGAGTGTTTACGATTCCCTTGAGATTCATGGAAATGATCTTCACGGAATCTCCTTTTTTCAGTTTCTTCGGATCCACGGTCTTCTGATCAGCAGGTTTCTTTTGTGTATTACCAAGAGCCAGCTTTCCGTTCTTCTCATTGATCTTGTCACGGACCTTCTGTCTCTTTTTCTCCAGTTCCTTGATGTCGGCGGAAGCGCCTGCTTTATTGAAATCACGGATGGTTTCGTCAGCTACATCCTTTGCTTCCTGGAGAATGGCTCTTGCCTTCTCATTAGCATCGCGGAGAATTTTGTCTTTAGCCTGGTCGATTTTTTCGTTTTTCTTCTGTAACTGTTCCTGTAAGGTACGGATCCGTTCTTTGTACTCCGCAATCTCCTGCTGTTCTTTTTCAATGGTCACACGGCTCTGTTCCAGATCGGCGATGACATCTTCAAAGCTTTCGTCCTCTTTGCTGATCTGTTCTTTTGCAGCATGGATGATCTCGTCGGACAGTCCGAGTTTGGAAGAAATGGCGAAAGCATTACTTTTACCGGGAATACCGATGAGCAGACGGTAGGTGGGGCGAAGGGTCTCCACATCAAATTCACAGCAGGCATTTTCTACAAAATTTGTGGAAAGTGCGTAGATTTTCAGCTCACTATAATGCGTGGTAGCCATGGTGCGGATGCCGCAGTCATGCAGATAATTTAAGATAGCAATTGCCAGAGCGGCACCCTCCGTAGGATCTGTTCCGGCACCGAGTTCATCAAATAAACACAGGGAATCCGCATCTGCGTGCTGCAAAATGTGGACAACTCTGGTCATATGAGAAGAGAATGTGGACAAACTCTGCTCAATACTCTGCTCATCTCCGATATCTGCGTATACTTCCGAAAAAATAGACAGTTCGGAACGATCCAGTGCCGGAATATGCAGTCCCGCCTGCCCCATCAGGGTAAACAGTCCCACCGTCTTCAGAGACACGGTCTTACCACCGGTATTGGGACCGGTGATCACCAACAGGTCAAAATCTTTACCCAGACGGACATCAATGGGAACCGCCTTTTTCTTATCTAACAGTGGATGACGGCCCTTACGGATCTGGATGTAATGCTCAGTGTTGAAAATAGGCTCTGTGGCATTCTGTTCCATGGCAAGTTTTGCCTTGGCAAAGATAAAGTCCAGCGTAGTCATGATCTTCTGATCCGCGGCAAGCTCTGAGGTATGAACAGCAGCCTGGCTGCTCAGATCACCCAGAATAACTTCAATCTCCTCCTGCTCCTGCAGATCCAGTTCTTTTAACTGGTTGTTCAGGTTCACGACAGCAGCCGGCTCGATGAAAAAGGTGGAACCGGTGGAGGACTGGTCATGCACCATACCGCTCACCTGGCTCTTATATTCGGCTTTTACGGGGATACAGTAGCGGTTATCACGCATGGTAATGACTGCATCCTGCAAAAAGGTACGGTAAGCGCCGTTTACCATGGAAGTCAGCTGGCTATGGATTTTTTCATTGGTGGACAGCTTGGAGCGGCGGATACTTTTTAAACGGGGGCTGGCATCATCTGCCATTTCCTCTTCCGACAGAATGCAGCGGTTGATCTCATTAGCAAGCTGTGTCATAGGGGTAAGTCCCTCAAAGTAGGCATCCAGGCTGTCATTTGGGAGGTCTTCCCATTCTTTTTTTCCATAGGTTTTGATCCGGCTGACATTATCCAAAAAGGATGCCAGCTTCAACAATTCGGACATGGACAAAGAACTACCGATTTCCAGAGAACGGATGGAAAAACCTAAGTCTCTGTTACTTCCAAATGAGGTGCTGCCGATACGGAAGAGACGGGCTAAAGCGTCTTTTGTCTCCCGCTGTGCGGTTCTGATAGTGGCAAGATCAGTGGAAGGCACCAGATCGCGGCAAAGCTTTTTACCGGGCTCAGAGTCGGCCTTCTCCGTGAGGAGGTCGATGATCTTATTATATTCTAAAGTGGTGAGTACTTTTGTGTTCATGTGGGGCTCCTTAATATTGAAATTCGAAATATGGATTATCGCAGTACAAGCTCGAAAATGCTTCGCATTTCCTCGCTGTCGGGCTTTCGCCCTATCAAAATCGGATCTGTCAATTCCGCCTGCAAGCAGTCGAATTGACATCTCTCGATTTTGGTACTGCTCAATGCTGGTTTACATAATAACACGATTTCTTCGTGCTGCGCACTCTCAAAATCGTTATATCCATTCGCAATCCGGACTATCGTCCTTCTTGCTCATGTCTGTTTGCTCCCCTCATAGAAATCCTGCTTTGCCTGCAAGCAGTCACGCAGGATTTTATGGGTGAGCTTATTATACCATATTTATTGCCTTTTTTGGTACAGTTTTGTATAATTGAGATATTAGAGTCCTAAGAAAAAGCCGGTGTATCTGTAGGCAGCAGAGGAGGCATATTTATGGCGGATTCGCAAGAAAATAAGCAGAAGGAACAAAATGACGTTTCTGAGAAAAATTTTATGATAGAAAAAATCAAGGAACGTCCGGTAAATAAGAAAAAGCTGTTGCGCCGGACTTTGATCACGGTTTCCATGGCGGTGATCTTCGGTCTGGTGGCCTGTTTCACTTTCTTGGTTTTGGAACCGGTGATCAGTAATTGGTTGTACCCGGAGGAGGAACCACAGGTGGTGGTATTCCCCGAAGATCAGGATGAGATGTCTCCGGAGCAGATGTTGGCAGAGAATATGCAGCAGGAGAATCAGAACAGTCAGTCTTCTTCTGCTCCTGGTGAGATTATGGAACAGGAGCAGATCCGGGAATTGTTATCCGGAATCATATTGGATCTGGATAATTACAAACAGATTTACAGTGCTCTTGCCCAGTATGTGGCAGAAATGAATCGTTCCATGGTTACTGTGACAGGAGTGTCATCCGGTGTGGACTGGTTCAATAATGTAAATGAGAGCAAGAACCAGTCATCCGGTGTGATCATAGCGCAAAATGGCAAGCAATTACTAATTTTAACCGATTATTCTCCGGTAAAACAAGCAGATGACATTATTGTCACATTCAACGAGGGCACCCAGGCAGATGCATCTTTGAAGGAAAAAGATGAGACTACAGGTCTGGCGGTGATCGCCATAGAACTGGATACTCTGAATGAAGATTTTCTGAAGAATGATATTACGATCGCTACTTTGGGATCTTCTAATATCAAAGATATTGCCGGACTTCCGGTGGTGGCTTTGGGGCGTCCCATGGGTACGAACGGCTCACTGGGATATGGCATCATTACTTCTTCTGCCAGTGAGTCGGCGGCATCGGATACCACTTATCGGATTCTGCAGACGAATATTGTAGGCAGTCAGAATGCAGGCGGTGTATTATTCAATCTTCAGGGACAGGTCATTGGTATCATTACCAATGGCAAATCTGCCACAGATATGAAAAATATGGTTTGTGCTTACGGTATTACGGAATTGAAGCGTCATATCGAGAAAATGTCGAATGGAGAAAAATTCGCCTATCTGGGTCTTAAGGGTGTGGATGTCACAGAGGAAGCCAATAGCGAACTTGGGGTTCCTTACGGAGCTTATATTAAAGAGGTAGAAATGGACTCTCCTGCAATGCTGGCGGGAATCCAGCAGGGAGATGTCATCACAGGATTCGGTGAACGCATGATCATTAGCTTTGACGAGTATACGAACTCTCTGCTCAGTATGAAACCGGGAGATAGTGTAGAACTGACGATTATGCGGCAGTCACAGCAGGAATATAAAGAGATGAAATTCGACATCACATTAACGGTGTTGAAATAGATTGACAGAAAGGTTTGGACAACAATATGAAATTTATTAAAGAGTTAAAAGAAGGCGACAGAGTATTTGATATTTATCTGTGCAAACATAAACAGGAGGCTGTTACCAAGAACGGTAAACCCTATGAAAGCGTGATTTTACAGGATAAGACCGGAACTATCGACGCCAAGGTATGGGAGCCGAACAATCCGGGCATCGGTGATTATGATGATCTGGATTACATAGAGGTATACGGTGATGTGACAAATTTCCAGGGGCAGCTTCAGATCAGCGTGAAGCGTATCCGTGTCTGCCATGAAGGAGAATATAATCCATCCGATTATCTGCCGGTGAGCTCCAAAGGCATCGACACTATGTACAATGAAGTAAAGACTCTGATCGGAAGCATTAAGAACACCTATTTGCACCAGCTGTTGCAGGATCTGTTTATTGACGATGCAGATTTCGCAAAGAAATTCTGCAACTCTTCTGCAGCCAAGACAGTGCATCACGGTTTCGTAGGCGGGCTGCTGGAGCATACTCTGAGTGTTACCAAATTATGTGACTACTACTGCTCTGCTTATCCTATTTTACAGAGAGATCTGCTTCTGACAGCGGCTATGTGTCATGATATCGGAAAAGTAAAAGAGATTTTTGCATTTCCGGTGAATGATTATACCGATGACGGTCAGTTATTGGGGCATATCGTGATGGGCGCACAGATGGTTGGGGAACGTGCCGCTAAGATCGACGGATTCCCTCACAATCTGCTGGCAGAATTACAGCATTGTATTCTGGCGCATCATGGCAAGCTGGAATACGGATCCCCAAAGGTGCCGGCGCTGATCGAGGCAGTGGCTCTGAATTATGCGGATGATACGGATGCCAAAATGGAGACCTTTAAGGAAATTCTGGAAAATAACAGTGAAAACAGTGGCTGGCTGGGTTACAACAGATTGTTTGAATCCAATCTGCGCGCTACCAAAATGGAATAAATAACAGAATAAATACTACAAATTCTATGAACAGACAGGAAAGAGAGGAAACATATGGAAATCAGTGCGTGTGTAAAATATGTGGGTGTAAACGATCATCAGGTAGATCTGTTTGAGGGACAGTATAAGGTTCCGAACGGAATGTCTTACAATTCCTATGTGATCCTGGATGACAAAATCGCCATTATGGACACAGTGGATGGATTTTTCACCGAAGAATGGCTGAACAATGTGGAACAGGTTCTTGATGGGAAAATGCCCGATTATCTTGTTATACAGCATATGGAACCGGATCATTCCGCCAGTATTCCGGCTTTTCTGAAAAAATATCCTAAAGTCACAGTAGTATCCACAGCTAAGGGATTCCAGTTCATGGAACAGTTTTTCCCGGAGTTTTTCGCCGGTCAGGGATTACCTGCGGAACAACGCATTGTTGCGGCGAATGATGGCGTCCTGGAGCTTGGACAGCACAGCCTGCATTTTGTCTATGCTCCCATGGTGCATTGGCCGGAGGTTATGATGACTTATGAAGCAACCGAGAAAATACTGTTTGCCGCAGATGGCTTTGGCAAATTCGGTGCGCTGGATGCAGAGGAAGAATGGGCGGACGAAGCCCGGCGCTACTATATCGGCATCGTCGGAAAATACGGTCCACAGGTGCAGGCTGTTCTGAAAAAAGCGGCAGGACTGGACATTCAGACCATCTGCTCTCTTCACGGTCCGGTACTTAAGGAGAATCTGGGATTCTATCTGGAAAAATATGATAGGTGGTCTTCCTATCAGCCGGAAGAATCCGGAGTGGTGATTGCTTATGCTTCTGTCTACGGCAATACCAGAAATGCTGCAGAATACCTCGCGGATGTTTTGCAGGAAAAAGGACAGAAAACAGTACTATATGATCTGGCAAGATGCGATAAGGCAAAAGCTGTTGCCGATGCTTTCCGTTATGACAGGCTGGTGCTGGCGGGTATTACTTATAATGGAGACCTTTTCCCCTGCATGCGCAGTTTTATCGAAGGTCTGACCGAGCGTAATTACCAGAATCGTAAGGTGGCAATCATTGAGAACGGCACCTGGGCACCCATGGCAGGCAAACTGATCCTTGGAATGTTTGAAAAAAGCAAGAATCTGACATTTACAGAGACTACAGTTAGCATCAAGTCTGCCATGAATGCGCAGAACAAGGACGAGATCGGGAAACTCGCTGAGGAACTTTGCTGAGAAAATTTTTCACACGCAAACAAGAGCCTGCGTAAGCTATTTTAGAATATGGCACTAAAATACAAAAAAGTTTGCAGGTTACGGAAAGGCATAAGGATATTTATGGAATTTAAAAAGAACGATCGTGTAACGGTGACCATAGAGGATATGGGAAGTGACGGAGAAGGAATCGGTAAAGTAGACGGTTTTACCCTCTTTATCAAAGATGCCGTTATCGGTGATCAGGTGGAAGCAAAGATCATAAAAAGTAAAAAGCACTACGCTTATGCCAGATTAGAGAAGGTGTTACAGCCTTCTCCTTTTCGTGTGGAACCGAAATGTGCATACCACAGACAGTGCGGCGGTTGCCAGCTGCAGGCACTCTCCTACTCCGAGCAGTTGCATTTCAAGGAACAGAAGATCCGCAATAATCTGATCCGGATCGGTGGGTTCGATGCGGAATACATTGATGAACGCATGCAGTCTATTGTAGGCATGGAGGAACCCTTCCACTATCGTAATAAAGCGCAGTACCCCATAGGAACTGATAGAGACGGTAATGTCATCACCGGTTTCTATGCCGGACGCACCCATACCATCATTGCCAATACAGACTGCGCCCTTGGTGCTTCCGAGAATCAGCAGATCCTCGAAACCATACTCTCCTATATGCGGAAAAATAAAATAACTGCCTATGACGAAGTCACCGGCAAGGGTCTTGTACGTCATGTATTGATCCGCAAAGGCTTCACCAGTGGACAGTTGATGGTATGTCTGGTCATTAATAAGAAAATGACAAAAATGTCATACTCTACTGCCGGAGTACAGAAGAATACGAATGAGTTTTTACCAAATCAGGGAGCATTATTGGCTGCACTGGCAGAAATCCAAGGTATGACAAGTGTGTCAGTCAGTATCAATACCGAGAAAACCAATGTGATCATGGGTACCGAGATCCATAATCTCTGGGGTGAGAGCACCATTGAGGATACGATCCACGTAAGGGACATGCAGAAAGAAAATTACCCTTATACCGGGGATGCATTAACCTTCAAGATCTCTCCCCTCTCCTTCTATCAGGTAAACCCTGTTCAGACTGAAAAACTCTATAGCCTGGCACTGGAATATGCGGGACTGACCGGAAAAGAGACCGTTTGGGATCTCTACTGTGGTATCGGAACCATCTCTCTCTTCCTGGCGGGTAAAGCCAAAAAGGTGTGCGGCGTGGAGATCATCCCCAAGGCTATCGATGATGCCAGAGAGAATGCAAAGAGAAACCATATTGAAAATGCTGAGTTTTTCGTGGGCAAAGCAGAGGAAGTCCTGCCGGAATTCTACAAAAAGGCAACCACAGAAGCATCTTCCGATGAAATGCTCCATCCGGATGTCATTGTCGTAGATCCACCCCGAAAAGGCTGTGATGATGCCTGCTTAAACACTATGCTCCGCATGCAGCCCGAACGCATCGTATACGTCAGCTGCGACTCCGCCACCCTTGCCAGAGACCTGAAGATCCTCTGCGATGGAGGCTATGAGATCCGAAAAGTCCGTGGTGTGGACCAGTTCGGCATGACGGTGCATGTGGAGACGGTATGCTTATTGTCCAAACTTCATGAAGCGAAGCATCATGTGAATGTGAGACTGGATATGGATGAACTGGATTTGACATCTGCGGAGAGTAAGGCAACCTATGAGGAAATCAAAGCATACGTGGCTGAGCATAATGATGGAATGAAAGTTTCAAATCTGTATATTGCACAGATAAAGCAGAAGCATGGAATTATAGAAAGAGAGAACAATAATAAGCAGATAACTCTGTGCAATGGAATCTCGCAATGCAGTATGATCATCATTGTCGAAGAGGCAGACCTGACAACCTGTTTTAGCAGAGAGATTCTCAGCGAATTTCTGTGTGCGATTCCAGTATCTGCTGGTGCGGCGGGCAAAAATATGTACGGAAGCCGCACCGTCCAAGGCAGACTGTGCACAGATGGCCATCGAAGCTCCTCCTACTCCCATGACAGTTATATTTTTACCGGTAATATCATGTCCCGCATCACGTACAGATTGCATAAAACCGTACCCGTCTGTATTGTATCCGATTAACTTTCCGTTATCGTTCAGTACAGTATTGACAGCACCGATCAGTTGGGCTTCAGGGGAAAGCTCATCCAATAATTCTACAATTTTATTCTT
>ERZ1107006.1897-NODE-1897-length-16581-cov-3.633547_pt1 | contig 16581 bp, 13 predicted proteins | sample MGYA00403696_ERZ1107006 | MGnify/ENA primary metagenome ERZ1107006 (study PRJEB35170, sample SAMEA104062441) | human gut metagenome | biome: human gut; feature: human-associated habitat; material: faeces | place: Denmark | collected 2012-08-13 ...
CGATCGGTCATAAGGAAGATGGGTCGCTGAAATACAAATTTGTATATGCCAGAACGCTTTCCGAGGTAAAGGAAAAGATGGCACAATTTCAAGCTGTTTTGCAGAACCAGCCAGTTTCTGCTTTGAAATTGACCGTGGCAGAGGCATCTCGTCAATGGCTTTCTGCAGCAAAATTGCGTGTGAAACCGTCCAGTTATGCTCACTATGAGAATGTCATTCGCAATCACATTCTTCCGGATCTCGGAACAAAGTATCTCACGGATATGACAACACATCAGCTGAATGATTTTGTCTTTGAGAAACTGCAAAGCGGCCGATTGTGCGGAACTGGCGGACTTTCCGCTCGGTTTGTACAAGACATTATGCGGGTTTACCACAGCATAGAACAGTATGCAGTGCAGGAATATCACATTCATGGAACACATTTCACTATGCCGAAAGCAGAGAAAAAGCAGCTGGATGTGCTGTCTTCTGAGGAGCGAAAGAAGTTGGAACAGTATCTTCTTCAGACAGGGTTGACCATTGATTTGGCGATTCTGCTGTGCTTGTTCACCGGTTTACGTGTAGGTGAATTATGCGGCTTGCAGTGGAGCGATATTGACTTTGAAAACGGAACGCTTTCTGTAAAACGAACGGTGCAGAGAGTTTATCGAAATGGCTGTTCTGAGGTACTGATTGGCTCTCCCAAAAGCAGAACTTCCGTGCGGACAATTCCGGTTCCGTCCTTCTTGTTGACACTGCTGGAAAAGAAAAAGCGGCAGGATTTTTTGTACTTGATTACTGGGAAAAGCAAACCGGCAGAACCGAGAACGATGCAGTATCGGTTTCAGAAAATCCTGAAACTTTGTGGTATCCGGAAGGTTCCATTTCATCTGCTTCGACACACTTATGCCACAGATTGTATTGCCCATGGGTTTGATGCAAAGACGCTGAGTGAATTGCTGGGACACGCTGATGCCAGTATTACTTTGAATCGATATGTGCATTCTTCTATGCAGATGAAGCAGGAATATGTAAAGCGACTGCAATTGACGGGATAATGTTTCGCCGTCAAAAAATCGTATGGAAAATGAAAAAAGCATCGGAAACAGCGTGATTTTTTAGGATTGAATGGTCAATGGGCGGATTTTACGAAGAAATCTACATTTCATAGAAACAAAATGCCATACTGAGAAGATGTGCTTTCCCAGCATGGCATTTTTTATGGTTCTGGATTTGTTCCCTGATACGCTCTTGGCTTGTATGCGTTGTGTCAATTTTGATTCCGTGTATTCCTGGTCTTATTTCGATTTGTTTCCGCATACAGAAAAGCAGCATATTGAGGGCCTCTCAAATATCCTCTAAAAATAAAAAAGTGCCGAAAAATCAGCACTTTTTCACCCATCATCCTTACTTTCTTGACATCAATACTACGCACTCAACGTGCCCCGTCCCAGGAAACAAATCCACCGGCTGCACCTCCACGGCCTTATAGCCATGCTCGGCCAGCCAGCGGGTATCGCGGGCGGCGGTGGCAGCGTTGCAGCTGACCATGACCACGGTCCGCGGGGCCATCTCGGCAATGGCGGTCAGGGTCGCCTCGTCGCAGCCCTTGCGGGGCGGGTCTACGACGATCACGTCGGGACGCGCACCCTCGGCGGCGAGCTGGGCGGCGGTAAGGGAATCGAAGCTCTGCGCCATTACTCGCTCTCCCCCTCTCCCAAAATGGACGGCACGCGGAAGTAGCGGTCGCGCGCGCTGCCGGCGTTTTCGAGCGCGACGTCGAGCGGCAGGTCGCGCTCGGGCTCGCGCAGGTCATCGCCCATCACGTTGGACAGGCTTCCGATGGGATGGAACGTGGGCTCCACGTCGGGCAAGTCATATTGCAGGACGGGCTCGAGCATCTGGACGGCGTCGTTCAGGTAGGACGTCATCTGGGCGAGCTCGTCATCGGTCAGTGCGATCTTTGCGTACTCGGCGATGCCGCGCACGTCTTTCTCGCTGAGTGCCATAGGCGCTCCCTTCCGCATAACAGTTAAACCGCTCTAGTATACAGGGCAACGCCGACTTGGAGCAGGCGCTTTACCCAAATGCAGCGAAAACGTAACGAGGGCGGCGGTTGGTGGGCGGCGGGCTGGCGGTTCTGCAGCGAAACCGCACCGTCCATAGCGAAAACCGTCTCGACCACAACGAAAAGCATCTCGCCCACAACGGAAAGCATCACAACATTCGACGCTTTTCGCCAAAATCGAGTTTTTCATCGAATGTTGTGATGGTTTGGAAGTCCTGACCACCACAAAGGCGCCTGTCCCCATTGTGGTGGTTCTGAACGATGCCCTATGCCGAGACCTTGGCCTTGCGGCGCTTGCGGATCGCGTGGATCACGATGTCCAGCAGCAACAGCACAATGGCCACGACCACGATGAGCACGGCAAACTCGCGCTTGCCCCAGTGGCGGCCGGCCAGCGACTTTTGCTCGTCGACATCCTTCTTGCTGTACTTGGTGCGCACGCAATGCACCAGCAGGCGATGGTCGTTCACGCCATAGGGCGTGCAGGTAACGAGCGTCACCTTGTCGGCGCCGGGCTCAATGGTCAGCGACTCCATCTCCTCGGGCAGCACGACCTCGGAGTCAACCATCTTGTAGGCGAGCGTCTTGTTCATGGTGTGCAGCAGCACCAGGTCGCCGGGCTCCAGCGAGTGGATGTCGTCGAACATGCTCAGGTTGCGCATGCCCGAGTGCGCGGTGAGCACGCAATGCGTCGAGGTGCCGCCCACCGGCAGGCTCGTGCCCTCCAGGTGGCCGACGCCCGCCATAAGGACTTCTTCGCTCGTGCCGTGGTAGATGGGCATGCTCACGTCGATGGAGGGAATCTCGACCCAGCTCATCATGGGGTCGCGGTCAAAGATGAGCTGCTGGGCGTAGGGCTCGATCTGGTCGGCGGGGAGCTCGGTGGCCTCGCCCGCCAGCTGTTCGTTATAGGAGCGCGCCTGAAGCAGAATGCGCTCGCGCTCCTCGGCAGACAGCGCGTCCACGGTGCTGGACACGGTGCTGATCTGGTTGAACACGCCCGAGGCCTCGAGCCGGTCCAAGATCCACGGCCAGGTCATAAGGCCCACGCCAATAAGGATGATGACGATGGTGATGAGCCGGTCGGCCCAGCGCGGTAGTCGCTTGCGACGGCGCTTGGGCTTTGGTTGAGGTTTGGGCTGAGGACTTGAGTCGCCGTTGTCCGCGGCGTTATTGCTCTTCATATGTTTGGCGCCCTGCACCATCGCCGGTCACTCCTCTACAACTCAAGTTGTCTAAACAAATAATAGCCGAATTGCGAGCTTCCGCGCCGGACAACGCCGCTAGGCTGCACCGTCCAGTCGAGGATAAGCCAGCATTTGCGTTTTCAAAATGTTCCGAATCGGCGGGGCGATTCGGGATACAATGTCAATAGAAAACGACGCACCCCGCGTAAGTGTACAAGAGCGCGGGCGGCCTAGTTTTCAGCTTTTGTTAAATGCCCGGGATCCGACCCCCGGGCATTCTTATTTGCGCTTTCGGCGCAAATGCCGTCCACCGTCCGCACCGCGCGTGCGCCTACGGACCTTAAACCGAACCTCATACGAGTCAAGAAACGCGATGACGAACGTGCCCACCGCCGCGAGGGCGGCGAGCACGTTAAGGAATTTCAGCATTTGGGGACCTCCGATCGAGTCGTCGGCCGCCCGCGCACGGGATGCGTCGCAAGGGTATTTTACTGCGAGTGTATGCACCCACAGCTGGTAAACGCAATAATTGCAAACATCTGTTCGATATTCATACGCTTGATCCATCGGGCAATGGAGCCTGGCTGCGTTGCCAAAAAACAGGGCAGACTCCAGTGCGAAGTCTGCCCCGAAAAGAGAATGGCAAAGCAAGAACGTGGATGGACGAGAAAAGTGTCCGCAAGTCTCATGGCCATCGCATCCCACCTGCCAAAGGGATGGGTGAGCGAGCGTTACTCCTGCTCGGACTCCTCAGCCTGCTTACGGCTGCGGATGAGGTGCGCCACGCCGATGCACAGCACCGCGCCACCAGCGATCCAAGTGAAGGTCACGCCGTTAAGACCAGTGAGGGGAAGGCCGGAGCCCTTCTTGTTCTGGATAGTGACGGGAATCTTGGTCGTAGTCAGCTTCTCTTCAGTCTTAGCAGCGGCCATATCGGAACTAGACGTCACATCGAGCTTCTTCAGCGTGCCGGTCGTGTCGTACTTAGGCGTCACCGTAATGGTAAATGGGTCGATGGTGTTGTACCCCGTAGGCGCCTCGCTCTCGATAATCTGATACTCGCCTGCAACAAGACCGGGGATAAAGACCTTATTATCAGTTTCAGTCGCAAACACTCCGGCCTCGTTTGCGTTGCTGGTGAGTCCACCTTCCTGCGTCAGCCATTTACCACCATCGGGAATAACGGTGTTCCCCTCCTTGGTCATTTTGACCTTAAAACGCGCAACAAGTTTGGCGTTATCGTTGTTCGGGTCAGCGTCAGTCTTAGTAACATCGAGACCAAAGACGTAGTCAGTGACCTTGTCCGACTCAGAAGTGCCCTTATCATCAGTCATGGGATTGTTGGAGTAGACAAGTTTGACCTCGTTAGTGTTACCTGTGGCCGTGTATTCAGCATCGCTAGTGAGTTTAGCCTTATAGGTCACCACAACCTTGGACTGCTTGGTCAAGACGACGTCCGAAGCCTTTGCGGCAGCCTTAAGGTCAATGAAGGAAATCGTCAGATCATGGCCCGTAACCCTATTGGACTCGTCCTTAGTATCCGTAACCTGCACGCTGTAGTTATTTGCCGGCTGGACAGTCTTGCCGTCAATAGTCACAGCAACGGAACCCTCGTCGGCCTCCAATCCAACGGAAAGGTGATCCTGGAACTCATATTCGTACTTGGCAAAGGTGTCGATGTTATCGGCAACGGTGCCGATCAGCTTATACTCGATCTTCTCACCAATCTGCGAGTCGCTCGCCTTTCCCCAGGCATCGCCCTCACGAACCTGTTTGTCAACAGTGGGAATACTGGTCTTCTCGGTGACCGTCACGGGATTACCACCCACGATAGCGAAAATTGGGGAGGTGCCAGTGTTCGGCTTGGCCTGATTCGTAAGACCATCAGACACGAAGAGATAATAGCCATCGCCGTAAAGGCCATCTTCATTAGGGTCCGGGCGCGTCCACGATTTGTCCGCCTCAAGGTCTCCCGCAGCGGTCTCCGCCTCAACACCTTGCTTCATACCTGAAACCGCAGCCGCAATTTCATAAAGCACATCGCCGGGGGCAACACGCGTACCTTCGCCGCTGGATGCCGTGCTGGCAACGCCATTCACATTTTGAGAAAGCCACTCGGCCACATCCGAAGCGGAGGCGCCCTCCTTGAGCCCCTTGGCGGCGTCTTTCTTCACAAGTGCTTTATACTGAGTAGACCCCTTAATGGCGGTAATCACCTTGGAAGCGATAGCATTATTTGCCCATTTAACATCGGAAGCAACCTTGCCTTCGCCTTCCTTGTCAACGACTTTTGCCTTGAAGATCTGATATGCCTTGAACTTATTGCCAGCATTTTTGTCGACGACTTTGTTAATCGTGATGCTACCCTGACCACCCTCAGCCGCAAACGCCATCGTGACCGGCGCCATAACGCCGCCGAAGCTCAACGCTGCTGTGAGGCCGGCGGTTACTGCCAGGCGTGCAATGTTCTTGCTCATGCTCATCTTCTTTTCCTCCGTTTTCCGGTTGATTTCCATTCGATCGGTCATTGTGTTTCTGTTTCTAAGCATCTGCTTCGCTACGTCTCGCCCCGCTCTCTGTGGGGCTGCCAGCTACTCTTTATGGCTGCCACCTCCCCGCTTGACCAGGAGCGCGACCACGATCAGTGCAGCTCCGGCGACCGCTGCGGCGACCACGGCGTACATTGCCATATCACCAGTCAAGGGCATAAAGCCTCCGGTGGTAATGCTAGGGGGTGTGCCGGTAGGCGTGTTGATGAGCGACGCCTCCAGGCTGCCCGTCGACCCGTCCGCGCTGTCGGCGCGCAGGGGCGACTCGGCCGTGATGGTGAGCTTGGGCTTGGCGGCGGCCACCTGGTCGACGTCCAGGCCCTCGGCCTTGACCGTCACGGAACGCGTGCCCTCAAAGGCGGTGTAGCCCTTGGGCGCCTTGAGCTCGCGGACCTCCAGCTTGCCCGAGTCCACGCCCGAGACGGTCACGCGGCCGTCCTCGCCCGTGGTGACGGTGGCCTTGCCCTCCGCATTCCACGTGCCGTCGGCCGCCAGCGTACGACCGCGGTCGTCGGCGATGCCCAGGACCGCCCCGGGCAGTGGCTTGTCGCCGTCACTGCCGCGCTTGGTGAGCGCGAGATCCCAGGTGTAGGCGCACGCGTCGTCGCTCGGCGTGTGGGTGAAGCCGGCGTCGCCCGACTGGTCGGCGAGGGGCGAGCGCGGATAGCGCAGGTAGACCTGGTTGGGGTTGCCCTTCGCGATGCCGTGGTTGCATGCACTGTTGAGCGGCGCGTTGTACACGGCGACCACGCGGGCGCCCGCGGTGAAGGCGTCGGCCCCGCCGAGCGCGTCGATCAGGTCGCCGGTGCGCACGGTGAAGGTCTTACCGTCGGCCGAGACCCTGCACTGGGCCGTGATATCGGTCCAGCCCTTCGCGGGCTCGGTGCCGGCGCGGCCGTCCTTGCCAGCCGAAACGGCGTCGAAGCCGCCGTCCGCGCCCGCCGCCACGTACACGCGCATGCTCGCGGCGACCTTGGAGAGGTCGAGCCCCGCGCTCATGGTGTCGACGAACTGCACCGTATAGGTGTCGTAGGCGGTAAGACCCGCCGGGACCGTGGCCGAGAGGCGCCAGTACAGGTCGTCGGCGACCGTGGCGTCGGCGGCCTTCTGCCAGGCGGCGGTGCTGTCCTCCAGCACGTGCTTAGCGACCTTGGGGGTCGCGGCCTTGGGCTTGACGGTGACGGCGCTGCCGCCCACAAGAGTCATGATCGGCGCGGTGCCGGCCTCGCCCTCGGCGATGGCGTCGTCGTCGGCGACGATGAGCCAGTAGCCGCAGGGCAGCTCGGCCGTCGTGCCCGCATTAAGGGCCTTGAACACGGCGCCAGGGCTCTGGAGGGAACGAGCGAGCTGTGCGCTCAGCGCGCTCGTAAGGTGGGAATCGGTGTTGAGCCACTCGGCAGCTTCCTGCGCGGTGGTCTGGGATTTGGGCATGCCGGCGCCGTGCAGCACAGGCAGCGCGGCGTCGCGCACGGCGTCGCTTACCCAGGCGAGGTCGGTGGCGATCTTGGCGTCGTTGTCGCCGTCGACGACGTTGGCGCTAAAGATCTGGTAGGCGTCGTAGCTGCGCGCCACGGTGCCGCTCACCGTGATGGAACCGGTCGAGGTCGGCGCGGCCTGCGCGGATGCGGGGAACACAACCGCGCAGGTGCCGATCAGGAGGGCAAGCAGCGCAAACAAGATCGGGAAGGAGCAAACTTTCTTATTCACGACGCTCACCTCCCTTCGCATTCGCCTTACGGCGAATGTGCATCCAGGCTGCAGCAGCGCAAAGCACCGCCGCGCCGGCAAGGTACGTCAGAGTGACGCCCGACATACCAGAAAGGGGCAAAGAAGTGGAGTAGGTGTTGGTGAAAGTGGGGGTGGACTCGGGCTTGGTACTGTCAAAGTTAATGGGCTTCGGGTCGGCGATAGGATCACCGTGAGCGTCCTTGATTTTGGTAAAGGTCACTATCTCGGGTTCGATTTTACCTTCTCCATTGTCCTTCATCTTGACATCAAATCGATAGACTGACTTGTCGTACGTATAGTGCGAGAACCACTGAACCTCTGTACTCTCACGCACGTAGTACTTGAAGTCTTTGCCAGCGAGACGACCCGGATCAGCAGAATCACTCTGCTTCAATTTGTCAAGTGTGTACTCAATCTGTGAGAACTCAAGCATCTGGAGCTTGTCGCCGTCAGCAGTGGTCGTAGCCATCTTGGCATCAGTCGTACGCCTCTCAGCGTTCTCGAATTTTTCGTTATCCGCAAATTCGAGCGTGAACTTCTTCATCTCGCCACCCTTAACGACCTTGGTCGCTGCAGGCGTCCAGGAACCAAGAGATTTATAGGGCTCAATTTTGTTGGTAAAGGTCGGGTTACCATTGTTACCGATATCAACCGTAGCCTTTGTGTTGTCCTCTGAGTACTCAACGGAATAGCCTCCGGAACCAAGTGATACGAAGTCCTTATCGTCCTCGGCCTTTTTATAGACGGCTACCGTTTTTACCTTGTAATAGTTAATCGTGATCCCCATGAGCGTCTCAGAGTGGGATGAATCGTCCTCAACTGTTGCCTCGATCTTGTAAATTGTCTTATCGAATTTGGTGTCTAATTCGTTTTGGCCGCTGATGGGTTCCTCAACGAGATAGAAAACGTATTGCCCTGAAGAATAGTCCTTGCCAGAGTCGAAGGTGACACTGCCGTCCGGTTCAACAGCCGCCTCGCCTGCAACGCTGCAATCGCCCATATCAAATGTGCCGTCATCTTTCCAAGAAGGTGCCTTGGTACCGTTAACCTCCTGGCGCAGCAGCTGAAACTTGTACGCGTGCCCATTAAGGCTTTGCTTGTTTCCCTTTGCATCCACAAGCGCCTTAGTGGCGATGAGTTTCATGCTCGGGTAAACCCTCAGATCACTGACCTCGCCAACGACAAGATCGCCGTTGGTCATGATGCCGCCGCCGTGGGTATAAGAGTAGTTACCGCTGATGATGGTCGTAGCCGCTGCCTGTGCATCAATTTTAGCCTGGTCGGAAGGATGAGCCTCAAGACCAAACATGTACTTAGCCTCGGCACCGCCGTTGGCATCGATTTCGATCTCTTTGCCATCGCAGGTGCCCTTCCAGCCAGCCGAGCCAGCACCGAGCATCTTGCCAAGAACGACTGCAACCGAATTTTGGCTGTCGTTCTTTCGTACCAAGAAGAAATCCTTGTGGCCGAATTTTTTGAAGTCATCCGTGATGTATTGAGAATTTTTGTCCTGGTCCTTATCATGACCACCGGCAGAGAAGTGCTCACCGTGATCCGTATTGTTGTAGATTGCAGCACCATTTGAGTGCGAAACGATTGTTTCGCCCGTAGGGCAAGCACCAACGCCGCCACCCCAGCCGCCGGCCTCATTATTAGTGATCAGCGTCTTTACGATATTGAGTTTGCCGCCCCGCTGGATAAAGACGCCACCGCCACCCCAGTCGCCGCCGCGGCTCTCACCCGTCATGGTCTTGTTGTTGGTGATGTAAACCTTGTTGGACGTGCCCGGCTCAGTCCCAATATTGCCGGTAGTACCGGTGGAAATACGGAGACCACCGCCCTCAGCGTTTGCAGATTCGTTGCGGGCAATCGTGCCGCCTGTCATGTTAAACGCAATCGCCTGGTTCCAGAAACCAGCGTAGATTCCGCCGCCGGCCTCATGAGAGTAATTGGCAGTAACGGAACCACCCGTCATGGTCAGCTTTCCACCGTTCGTGGATGCAATGCCGCCGCCACCGAGGAGACCGTTGTTGTAAAGGTTGTCACTAGTGATGCGAGCGTCAGCTCGGTTGTTAGTTATGCAGGCAGAGCCGCTAATGGTTACGGTTGCACCCATGGTATAAACACCGCCACCGTAGCCGCCGTCGTAGGTGTTATCGCCTTTGTAGATATCCTTGACATATGTTGCGTTGCCCGAGATGACACCGCCGGAGAGATCCAACGTGACACCGCTGTTGGCAAAAATGCCACCACCGGAAGCAGCCTTATTCGCTGCAATCACGCCGCCAGTCATATTGAGTGAACCCTTTGCCATGCACAGGCCACCGCCCCAGCCGCCGCCGTTGCCGTTGGCGACGTAACCGCCCGCGATTTTGACCGTACCCTCGGAATAAATCACATGGCCGTCGGGGCTCAGGTTGGCAGCCGTGGTAATCATGCCGCCCTTGAGATTGAGTATGCCGCCCGCTTCAACGTTGACCACATACTTTACGGAACCGCTGTCCGATGCTGCATCGATAGCGCCAAAGCCCGTAACGAAATGCTTGGTCGTAGTCTCGGTGGTCCCGAGTCCATCTTGATTGGGCGTGCTCGTAGTCTCATAGTAAGTAAGGCTCTTGGGTGCACCGCCATTAGAGCTAGATCCGTTTCCCTTTTCCCACGTCATAATCGCAGACTGACCTGCCGTCGTTTCGACCTGAGACTGTTTGTCTATTGTTTTACCTGAAGTTTTACCTGAGTCCTCGATGGTGAGCGTGGCTCCCTTTTCGACCACAAAGAAGGAGTCCAAGCCGCCGGAACGGTTGTAGAGCATGTTTCCCGCAAGATTAATGGTGGTGTTTTTTTTGATGGCAATCTGCTGATTCGAATAGGCAGAATCCGTCAGTCGGAACTTGCCGCCATAGGTAAATGCCTCAGCAACATTGCCGCTTACCTCGGTATAGTCATCGGCACCGACGGTGGCGGGAGCGTTTTCATCGTTATTTTCATCATCCGCAGGCTGTGCGTCGGAAGGCTGCGTGTCACCCTCGACCTTCGTGTCGTCTGACGGCAGGCCTGCGGCAGCGGCGTCTTCGCTCGCGCCGTCCTCGAAATCGTCACTATTCTGGTTTTCGGTACCCCCGTTGTTGGCGTTTTCTACACCAGTAGACTCACTTGAGGAACCCCCCCCCATCACAGTTTCCTCGGCAGAAACCGCCTGGGCGTCGTTGGCAATGGCCTGCGAGATCGGAGGCATGACGAGCGACAGCAGCAGGCTCAAAACGGAGGCTCCGCACAAAACGCCTGCCAGTACACGGCGCGTCGCTTTATTACTCTGCTTAGATTTGTCCGAATTCGCTTTCATCGATGTCTCCTCCCCAAGAGACTGCGATCTTGCTCTTTCACTATCAAACGTATCTGCGCAATCTGTAATTGCGCACGTTTAATGTACAAATTGTAACGATTGTTTAGACATCTGAGCAACAAAACCGACATTTTTGTAGCGGATTCTCAATTCTCTTGAAATTTGCTCAGATTTACCTTCGTTTATTCGCTATCTAATTTTTGTTTCTACTGGTAATTTAGTTGCACATCATTTTTTAATGGCATTAGATTATTTGCACAAATTTTTGCTCAATAGCAAACATCCCGCTCACGGTCGAAAATCGACCGTGAGCAGTAGGTCATCAACCGGAAGGAATATCCTACCAAACTGATGAGAATATCTTTAACCCATCGGTGGTTAGAAGCATGATGTTCAGACAACTAAATTTGAATTTTCGCGCAGATTTTAGGCATCAATTCGCCCAAATCGCCTGAGGCCACCGCAAAAGGAGCCTGTCCCCTTTTGCGGTCTCTCTCCACCGGCGCTACAGCAGATGTTCCTCGATAAAGATCGCGATGCCGTCTTTGTCGTTGCTGGCGGTTACAAAGTCGGCGGCGGCACGGGTGGCATCGCTGCCATTTGCCATGGCCACACCCACGCCGGCGTCGGCCACCATGCAGGTGTCGTTATCGGCATCGCCAAACACGCAGATGTTCTGGAGCTCCATGTCGTTGAGCTCCGCCACGCGTACAAGGCCGCGCGTCTTGGACACGCGCGGATCCATGAATTCGTAGAGTCGCTGCGTGGTTTGCAGAGCCGCCGCTTTAACGGTGTCATCGGCAAATGTCGACGCCCGCTCAATCACCCGCGGCATTACCTCGGGCGCCATGGTAAACATCACCTTGGTCTGCGGCTCGCGCAAAAACTCGGCAAAGTCGACCACCTTGTAGGGCACGCCGTCGACACGCGACAGGTGCTCGACGCATGCATTGCTCTCGGGCACATAGAGCACGCCGTCCCGAGGGCAAACAGGCGTTGCCGGCAGGTCCGCCATGTGCTTGCAGATGCGCGCGATGGTCTCGCCCGGCAGCGGATAGCTCAGCTCGTTGATGTCGTGCGCGCGGTCGATGACCTCGGCACCACCGCAGCCCACGAGCACGTCTACCAGGCCGTCAATACCCCAGAGCCCAAACATGGCCTCGGTCGCCTGGGCGTCGCGCCCGGTGCACAGACCAAACAGCACGCCGCGCCCGCGCAGGGCACGGATCGCCGCCACGGTGCGCGGGGACACCGTGTGCTGGCTCGTGAGCAGCGTGCCGTCGATATCGCAGAACACGGCTTTGATGTGGCTGAAGGTGGTGTCCATGGGGGCCTTTCTGGGTAGCGCGTCGGTGTGGGGCGTATTCGTGAACGGCGTACATGGTATACCAAGGCGCAGGCCGTTGGGACCCGATCGCCACAAAGGTGCCTGCCCCCCTTGTGGTGGCCGAACCCGAAGGGTGGCCTGGCCGGAGCGCAAACCATCACAACATTCGACGTTTTTCGGCAAAATCGCGATTTTCATCGAATGTTGTGATGGTTTTTACTGCTTTGCGACACGATCCAAGTACCGGCGGCCAAACAGCAGCAACGCCGCGGGAACCGCCGTCACGACCATGCCCGCCCCTACGAGCGTCTGCTGCACGCCAAACGTCGCCGCCAGCCACGGGGCAATCGCCAACGGGGCCACGCCAGCGAACATATTGCCAAAGCCCATGACCGAGTTCACGCGACCGAGTTGCTCGAGCGGTGCCGTCGTTTGCACGATGGTGTTGTGGAGCGGGTTGACGACGCCCCAAGCCACGCCCAGGGCAATCTGGCCGACAAGGGCCACGCCCACGTACGGCGTTCCCACATAGAGCAAACTTCCCAGGCCCACGGACATAAGCGCCACGAGCAGCGTTTTAAGGTTGACCAGGTGCGGTGGCAAGCGGAGCGCGAAGACGGCGCCCAGCACCGCGCCTACACCGCTTGCCGACGAGAGCCAGCCCATCCACTCAACACCGACGCGCAGGACATCGCGGTAGAAGAACGACTCCAGCGGATCGAAGGCACCGTAGCCAAAGTTCGAGAGGAAGATGATGCAGAACAGCAAGGCGAGGATACTGTTGGTGAAGACTGTCTTGATGCTTGTCGCGAAGGTGACGCGGGCGAACGTGCTGGGGTTGGAGCTATGGCTGGCAGTGATTGCCGTTGTACTGCTGTCCGCGGGAGTACTTTCACGCGCGGCAACGCGAACTGCTTGCGGTCTAAAGCCCCAGCCGGCAATGAACGCCAGTACGGTAAAAATCATCATGAGCACGAACACCGCGCGTGACGATGTAGCCGCCGCGACAAAGCCGCCCATCATGGGGCCGACGATGATACTCACGTTAGAGAACATGGCGATGGCAGAGTTGATGTCTTTGAGCTCGACAGGATCGTCGGTGAGGTAGGCTGGATAGGATGTGGCGATGGGCTGGGCAAACCCCATCACAAAGCCCAGGAGCACCGCGCCGAGCAGGACGATACCGGTCGCGCTGCCAAAAACGAGGATCGCCGCGCCGGTTGCCAGCGTGCTGATGATGCTCAGCAAGAAATGGCGGCGTGGGCCCAAAGCGTCGAGCGCCGCGCCGCCCGCAAAGGACCCCAGGATCACGAAAACGTTCATAAACAGGACGGCCAGCGATGTCGCCACGACCGAGGCATCGTCTGCATAGGTGAGCGTTCCGATGACGCCGATAAAGTAGCTGGCCTGATAACCGGTGTAGATGAGAAAGCGCATCGCCACCAGGCGCTTGGCCTGCACGGACAGCGATGATTGAGGCTTTGAGAAAAGAGAGGCGAGCATGGAGACTCCTTGTTTCGTACGAATGCGGACGGCGGGCATTCGCCACCGTCTGTCAAATCAATCTATCCGCATGAAGCATTAAGGACGCATCAAGCCCCTTCTCTCCGTTTTTCGCCCATCATGAACTACTTGGTAGATTGTAACGCATGTCCCACACATCTACTAAAGCAAAAACCACCACAAAGGTGCCTGGCCCCTTTGTGGTGGAAATGACGTTTGCCCAGATAAAACCTGCCAAAATAAACCTGTCCCTATTTGGCAGGTTATGGCAGCGCAGCGAGCCAGCCCTTAAAGGTGATCTTGGATAAGATCGCAGATGGCTCGGGCGTCGTTGATGTTGATGGCTCGGGTCGCAAAGCCGGCGTCGAAGGCCTGACGCGCCAAGGCCTCATTGCAGGCAAGGGCCAGCGTGTGGCCATCGACCAGGTCGAGCGAGCTCTTGCCGCGCAGACGGTCGACACCGGAGCGCGCGACCACGATATTGTCGAAGCCCTCGGTCTTGTAGCCCTCGATGATCACCACGTCGACATCGTTGTAACGCGACAGCAGCTCGCGAGCGGGCATCTCGTCCTCCTCGCGCGTGTCGGCGTACTCCGCCCAGCGCGTGGCGCAGATGAGTCCCACGTGCTTGGATCCGGCTTGGTGATGGCGCCAGGTATCCTTAGCGGGTACATCGATATCAAAGCCGTGGTGCCCGTGATGCTTGAGCGAACCCACGCGCAGGCCGCGGCGGGTGAGCTCGGCGATAACCTTCTCGACGAGCGTGGTCTTGCCCGAGTTTTGGTAGCCGATAAACGCGATCGCGGGGACGGCCGGTGTCGGAGCTGCGGGTGCGACGGCGACGGGTGCGCTCGCGGGTGCAACACCGTCAGCGGCCACGGCCTCAGCAGCAGCGGTCTGACGCTCTGCACGATCCCACACGCCCGAGCGGCCGCCCTCCTTGTGCAGCAGGCGCACGTCGACGATCTCCATACCGCGATCGACCGCCTTGCACATGTCATAGATGGTCAGGCACGCGGCGCTCGCGCCGGTCAACGCCTCCATCTCGATACCCGTCTTGCCCGTCACGCCGGCCGTAACCAGCACGTGAAAGCCAACCTGCCCGTCCGCGCGCGCCGGCGCCCAGCCCTCGGGCACGTCATCGACAGGCGTCCCCGCCGGGGCGATGGGCGCAATATCGCACTTGCTCTTGGTAATGAGCAACGGATGGCACATGGGAATGATGTCGCTCGTGCGCTTGATGGCCATGATGCCCGCCACGCGTGCGCAGGCAAGCACGTCGCCCTTTTTGGCGCGGTCCTGCAGCACCATGGTCTGCGTCTCGGGGTGCATGAGGATGGTGCCCTCGGCGATGGCGATACGATGGGTCTCGGCCTTGTCGGACACGTCGACCATGCGTACCTCGCCCTTGGCGTCCACGTGCGTCAGCTCGTCGCGACGGGCGTCGCGGGCGGGCTCGGTAGCAGCGCTGGCAGTCGGCTGCGCGCCTGCAACGGCATCGCTGGCCGCAGCCGTGACTTTGTGGGCAGACATCGCGGCCCTGCGAGCGGCCTTGGTGGCATCGGCGTACCTGCTCTTGGCCATATGATCATCCTCCGATTTGAGACATAAATCGTTGCGTGCCCTCAATTATCGCGTGTTCCTGCGGTTTGTGGGCCACGGCATCGCGCCAAATCGAAAGCACCTGCATATCATCACCACGGCGTAGCGCCTCACGCACCGAATACTCGGCATCGCTGAACAGGCACGGACGCACGTTGCCATCGGCCGTCAGGCGCAGCCGGTTGCAGTTCGCGCAAAAATGATTGGACATGGCGCTAATAAAGCCGACCGTTCCCGCCGCGCCCGGAAAGTGCCAATAGCGCGCAGGGCCCGCGCCGGCAGGAGCGTCGTTGATGTCGAGCGGTTCAAGCTCGCCCAGTCCCGCCGCGGCGACCCTGGCATTGATGCGCGCCCGCAGCTCGTCGCTCGGCACGGTATCGCTCGCGTCCCACAGCTCGGGATTGAGCGCGGGCGCATGCGGGTCCACAGCGCAATGCGAGCTCGTGCGCTCATCGCCGATGGGCATGTATTCGATAAAGCGCAGGTGGATGGGGCGATCGACGGTCAAGCGCGCGAGGGCCGTCACATCCTGGTTGAGCCGACGCACAACAACGCAGTTGACCTTAACGGGCTCAAAGCCCCAAGCCAGCGCCGCATCGATGCCAGCCATGGTCTGCTCGAGCCGACCCAGGCGCGTGATCTTTCCAAAGAGCGTAGGGTCGAGCGTGTCGAGCGAAATGTTGACGCGGTTAAGCCCGGCATCTTTGAGCTGCGGCGCCAGCTTGGGCAGCAGGGCGCCATTGGTGGTGAGCGAGATGTCCTCGATCTGCGGAATCGCACAGATGTCACGAATAAGCGGGATGATACGGCGGCTGACCAGCGGCTCGCCGCCCGTCAGGCGCACGCGGCGAATGCCCTCCCCCGCCACCAAGCGCACAAAGCGGGCGATTTCCTCGGCGCTGAGCAGCTCGTCGTGTGCACGGGGCGCCACGCCATCGGCCGGCATGCAGTAAATGCAGCGGAAATTGCACTTGTCGGTAACGGCAATGCGCAGGTAGTTGATATCGCGGCCAAAGCCGTCATGTTGCACGCGCCCGTCCACGCAGCCCTCCCCTCACGCGGCGTTTTATTCTTCGGAAAACATAATACCCCACGGGAGAATCATGCCGACACCCGTACGACAGGACAGGTCGCTTCGAGCAAAACGGACTTTCCAAGCCCATCCTCAGCATACAAACCATCACAACATTCGATGCTTTTCCCGTTTTTGGCAAAAAACGTCGAATGTTGTGATGGTCTGCCTGCCCACGGCACCCCGCAGAAGGACCGGAACGTCCCTAAAGGACGCCGTC
>ERZ1107006.1908-NODE-1908-length-16516-cov-18.314865_pt1 | contig 16516 bp, 10 predicted proteins | sample MGYA00403696_ERZ1107006 | MGnify/ENA primary metagenome ERZ1107006 (study PRJEB35170, sample SAMEA104062441) | human gut metagenome | biome: human gut; feature: human-associated habitat; material: faeces | place: Denmark | collected 2012-08-13 ...
ATCTGCCTCCGAGAGCGATGATGGGCATTGACTCTTGCGGTATGCTGATCTCCGCTGTGCATCACGAAAACGGCGAGGAAAAGCTCCATTTGCTGATGGTCGATCCTCACATTCCGGCAGGCGCAAAGCTCTATTGATTGCCCCCCTGATCGGGTTAAAAAAGCCTCTCGTACACCAATCCGTACACCAATTTACACCAAGGGTGCACCACGGATGGCGAGAAAAATGTGCGATTGAATTTCAGCCTCGCAGAAGTGATTCTGCGGGGCTGTTTTTTTGAAAACTATATATTCAGATATGAGACTCGGTGAGAAATCACCGGGTCTTATTTTTTGCGCTCACTACGCCTACTAAACAGGTGCAGTGGGCGCTTTTTTGTTTTCTAAAACCGGCACAAAAAATTTTTTTGAAAAAGTGTGGGAATCTCGCAAAAAAATTCGGCAAAGAGAAAGTGAGAAGGCGAAAAGCCTTCCGGGAACCTTGAAAATTTCATATACATTCATCAGATACATTCCTTGAGCCAACAGCCAAATGAAGGTACGCCAAGACCCACCTGCCGCTAACGGTATCAGCGGGACAAAAGGTGGAGAGCGACCCCGAAACCATTCTGAAATATCTGGCAGCTACGGATACGGCCACGACAGGCTTAGGGTATAATGATACTTTTCTACGGAACCGGCGGAGTACCCGGCGGGGGTGAGATTCCCATGGACCCGATTCGCTATCGGGCGTCTGATGACTTCCTTTTCTGCATTTTGGGTTCGAGGAAAAATGAAATGCAGCGACGAAAGCCCCAAAGGATGCTTTGAGGCTTTCGTGGATCAGAAATGATTCAAATTCAGAGAAAGGAGGAAAACCCCATGGAAAACTGTAAGGTGATCGCCATCACGAATCAGAAGGGCGGCGTTGGCAAAACAACGACCGCAGTCAATCTCGGCGTGGGACTTGCAAGCTCCGGGAAACGGGTCCTGCTGGTGGATGCTGATCCGCAGGGCAGCTTAACCGTGAGCCTCGGCATAAAGAACCCAGACGAGCTGGATGTATCGCTGTCTTCCCTTATGCAGTCGGTCATTGATGATGAGCCGCTTGCAGAGGGTGCAATTATCCGGCACCAGGAGGGTGTGGATTTGCTCCCCTCCAACATTGAACTCTCCGGTATGGAAACGGGCCTGTTCAATGTCATGAGCCGTGAGTATGTTCTGAAGAACGCCATCGACGGCATGAGAAAGAGCTACGACTACATTCTGATTGACTGTATGCCCTCGCTTGGTATGATGACGGTCAATGCGCTGGTTGCGGCAGACAGTGTGATTATCCCGTCTCAGCCGAACTTCCTGTCAACCAAAGGTCTTAACCTGCTTCTGCGCTCCATTTCAAAGATCAAGCGGCAGATCAACCCGAGATTAAAGATTGACGGCATTTTGCTGACGATGGTGGATAACCGCACCAACAACGCCAAGGCGATTATTTCCTCGCTTCGTTCTACCGTGGGAGAGAACATCCGCGTGTTTCGTTCCGAGATTCCCTTTTCGGTAAGAGCTGCGGAGTGCAGTCTTTCCGGAGAAAGCATCTTCTCTCACGACAGGAACGGCAAGGTCGCAGCAGCGTATGAGGCTCTGACGAAGGAGGTGACAGAGATTGAAGAGCGTGCAAAAAATCGATCTGGGCCTGACCGGGTACGATGAGCTTTTCATGAATGACGCGGAGCGAAAGGAAAACAAGCTCCCGCGCATTTATGATATTCCCCTCTCGGAGATCGACGATTTCCCAGACCATCCCTTCAAGGTGAAGCTGGACGAGGACATGGATCAGCTTGTCCAGAGTATCAAGGAGCGCGGGATCATCACCCCTGTCACCCTCCGACCGAAGGAGGACGGGCGGTACGAAATCGTATCGGGGCATCGCAGAAAGAAGGCCTGTGAGCTTGCCGGCTTTGATACCGTGAAAGCCGAGGTGCGGGAGATGACCCGCGACGAGGCCATCATTCTAATGGTGGAATCGAACCTGCAGCGCTCTGTGATACTGCCCAGTGAAAAAGCTTTTTCGTACAAGATGCGCTTGGAGGCCATGAAGAGACAAGCAGGCAGACCAGCTCAAGATAATTATTCCCCATTGGGGAACAATTCTTTTGGAACAAAATCCTCAGACGAAATGGCTGCGGAAGTGGGAGAAAGCAAAAATACTATCTTCCGCTATATTCGCCTTACCGAGCTCATTCCGGAACTTCTGGATTTGGTTGACGAGGGGCGCATTGCGTTCAGACCGGCGGTGGAGCTTTCGTACCTGCAAAAAGAGGAACAGCGCGCCCTGCTGGAGCAAATCGCCTACGCAGATGCCACGCCGTCCCTTGCCCAGGCCATTAAGCTGAAGCGGTTCTCCCAGGACGGAAAGCTGAATAACGAGGTCATCGAGTCGATCATGAGCGAGGAAAAGCCGAACCAGAGGGAGAAAATCAACATCAAGTACGCCGAGGCCAGAAGGTTTATCCCTGCCAGCGTTCCCTACGAAAAAACCGGTGAGTATATTCTGAAAGCGCTGGAATATTATCACCGGTATCAGGAAAGGCAGAAAAGTCGGAATGACGCAAGATAGGTTCTTCGCCAAGGGAGCAGTCTACCCTTTTGACGCTGCGTCAGCGCCGTTCCCCCTCTCACACTCTCCCCCCCCTCATTTACCGGCAATACCAGCTCAAAAGAAAAATAGACAGGCGGTACAGTTGAGAAAAACCGGGTGCGTTCGTACAATATGAGAAAAACAGCCATAGGAGGTCATCCCATGAAAAAGAATCTCATGTTGTGCGCGCTCCTGCTTTCTGTATTGCTTTCCGGATGCGCCGCAGAGCCCTTGCAAGGGCAAGCGGCAGTAAACACCACGGAGGCTCCCACGCTGCAGGAAGGAACGCCTGCTTCCTTTGAGCCGGTATCCACAGATTCAAGCGCTCCCACCAAAGCACCGACAGAAGCCGCCGATCCAACAGCTTGCATACCAAATGAGGACAAGCACGAAAGCGACCCTGCTATTTCTTCTGAGCCGGTAAGCGCACCCACAGAATCGAATGCGCCGACACCGGAAGAAAACGAACAGGCCCCCGTGCTTCCGGAGAAGCCGGAGAAAACAGAAAGTCCCACAAAGGAACCGTCCGTTCCTGCGATAACCGAGCCGGAACCGACTCCAGAGCCCGAGCCCGCATTTGATATCGACTGCTGGATTTCTTACGCAAAAAACACGGCGGTGAGCTTGGGGCTGACCTTGGATAGCTCAGCAACCGATTGCTGGGACAATCCGATCACCGCGAAGCCGACCTGCATCTACCTGGAGCGAGACATTAACTCACGCCTGAACAGATATGCGAAGGATGGGGAGATAACCGCTGTCTGGATCTGGTACGAATGCGTCGGCACAAGCAGCTACCTGATCTATATTGGGTACGCATAAGCATCAACAAATCAATACACCGAAATGAGCATCGTGGAAGCACGGTGCTTTTTTCATGCCTTGAAGGAGGACAGAACGAATGAAGAAGATTTTCAAAAGAGGAATGTCAGGACTGCTTGCAGTCCTCATGGCATTCACCGTGCTTGCGGGCTTTGGCACGACCACAGCCTTCGCCGCAAGCGAAACAGCGGAGTCCTATATGATTTCCTTCCCCCGTGACGGGGACGCTGCTCAGATTTACTCCGAGGACGCATGGGGACACTCCGCGAAAAACTATATGAACGGCTGGGCAACAGGCTCCAGCAACTATACTACCCTGCATTGCATGGATTCCTTCGACGGGAAGGTGTGCTACTGCATCGAGCCCGGCCTATCCCGAAATGTCGGCGATACCTATCACGGCTTCGGTGAGGATTTTTGGGATAACTATCCCAGCCAGTACAACAACACCATCGAGCCGGACGATATTAAGCTGCTGTTGGGCCGTATCATGCAGTATGGCTATCAGGGCAACCTTTCCACCTCGTGGAGATCGCAGAATGATTCCGATGCGGATAAGCTGGCCCACGCCTTCGCTACCCAGCTGCTCGTTTGGGAAACGGTTGTGGGCGAGCGCGATGCGGACTTTGACCATGTGAGCACCGGCGGCTATGACGAGATCCTGTCGCTGGTTTCCCCCAATCATCCGCTGTATAGCCGAATCATGGACTATTACGACAGCATCGAGTCCAGCGTGCACAGCCACGCCGTTTGCCCGAGCTTTATGAGCAGAAGCAGCGGCGGCGCAAAGACCATTGAGCTTGCGTGGGACGGCAGTCAGTACATTGCCGAGCTCACGGATACCAACCACGTGCTGTCACAGTTTACCTTCTCTGCCAGTGAGACGGGCTTTCATTTCAGCGTGTCGGGCAATACGCTCACTATCACCACCGATACGGCTCCTACCGGTAATGTGACGATCTCCGCAAGTCGAAGCGCTTCCCGCTGCGGCGTTCTTGTTTGGACGGACTATAAGTACGGCCCCAACGGCGGCGTTCAGGATACCATCACCTATACGGCCTCCGTCAGCGACCCTGTAAGAGCGTTTCTCAAGCTGAAGGTCAGCTATGGCGGCGCTAAAATCATCAAGACCAGCGAGGACGGCAGGGTGGACGGCATTACCTTCACCATCACCGGCGAGGGCGTCAATCAGACCGTTACCACCGACCGGAACGGTGAAATTCGCATCGACAATCTGATGCCCGGTGTCTATACCGTCACTGAACAGAGCTACGACAAGTATGTACCCCAGGAAAGCCACCGTGTTACCGTGCTCGCTGGGCAGACGGCGACGGTTTCCTTCAACAATGTACTCCGCCGCGGTGATCTGACCGTGACCAAGACCTCCGAGGACGGACTGAACCAGGGTGTGAAGTTCCATCTTTTTGGAACCTCCCTCAGCGGTCTGCCCGTGGATGAATTTGCTGTTACCGATGAAAACGGTGTGGCGGCTTTCAAGGATGTGCTTATCGGCACCGGCTACACGCTGGAGGAGATGGACGCCGCCATTCGCTATGTGATTCCCGACAGTCAGAGCGCCGCAGTGGAATGGAACAGTGTAACCAATAAGAGCTTTTCCAACATCCTCAAGAAATTCAATGTCACTGTCACTAAGAGTGACTGTGAGGTCGGAACGGCGCAGGGCGACGCTTCGCTTGCCGGTGCCGCCTACGGCATTTATAAGGGCGATCAGCTTGTGGATACCTACTACACCGACGAGAACGGCCAGTTCACCACCGGCTATTATGTCTGCGGCGACGACTGGACGATTCGTGAGATCAGCCCCTCCGAGGGCTATCTTCTGGACAGCACCGTTTATCCTGTCGGTGCAGAGGCGGCCAATTACACCGTTGAGCTGAACGCTGCGCCTGCTGTGGCTGTTGCCGAGCAGGTGCAGAAGGGCAATATCGCCATCATCAAGCACTCGGATAACGGCGATACGCAGATCGAAACTCCCGAGGAGGGTGCAGTATTCGCCGTCTATCTGAAATCTGCCGGCAGCTATGAGGCGGCAAAGGATACGGAGCGGGACTACCTGACCTGCGATGAAAACGGCTTTGCCCAAAGCAAGGACCTGCCCTACGGCGTGTATACCGTGCATCAGGTCTCCGGCTGGGAGGGCCGTGAGCTGATGAGCGACTTTGATGTGTTTATTGCCAAGGACGGTGAGACCTACCGCTACCTTATCAACAATGCCAACTTCGAGTCCTTTATTAAGGTCATCAAGGTGGACGCAGAGACCGGCAATACCATTCCCTATGCGGGAGCAGGTTTCCAAATCTTTCGCCCGGATGGCTCCAAGGTGGAAATGACCTTTACCTATCCGGAGGTTACCACCATCGACACCTTCTACACCAATGACGCCGGCATGCTCATCACGCCGGAGAAGCTGGAGTTTGGCAAGGGCTACTCCCTCAAGGAGGTCTCCGCTCCTTACGGCTATGTGCTCAGTCATGAGGCGGTCAAGTTCGATGTGACCGAAGAGAATTCCACCGAGGAAAGCGGCGTGACAATCGTTGCAGTGAAGCTGGGCAACTACGCGCAGAAGGGCATCATCAAGATTTCCAAAACCGGCGAGGTGTTTGCCTCTGTTGCGGCGGCGGACGGGGTCTATCAGCCGGTCTATACGGTGCAGGGTCTTGCAGGAGCAACCTATGAGATCAAGGCAGCGGAGGACATCTACACCCCGGATGGTGCGCTGCGCTGTAGTGCCGGCGAGGTGGTGGATACGGTGACCACCGGCGCAGATGGCATGGCGGAGAGCAAGCCGCTGTATCTGGGAAAATACGAAATCACTGAGATGAAAGCCCCCGACGGCATGGTCATTAACAAGGACGCCCATACCGCAGAGCTTGTCTATGCCGGGCAGGAGATTGAGATCACCGAAACGGCTGCCAGCTTCTGCAATGACAGACAGAAGGCGCGGATTTCTCTTTCCAAGGTGCTGGAGCAGAATAAGCAGTTCGGTATCGGTATGAATAACGAGCTTTCCGCCGTGACCTTCGGCTTCTATGCCGCCGAGGAGCTTACCGCAGCAGACGGCTCTGTCATTCCGGCAGACGGACTGATTGAGATTCTGTCCCTTGACGAAAACGGGAAAGCCGTGCTCAAGAGCGATGTTCCCTTCGGCAGCTACTATGTCAAGGAAATCAGCACCGACAGCCACTATATGCTCTCTGATGAGAAGTATCCTGTGATCTTTGCCTATGCCGGTCAGGAAATCCCCGTTGTGGAGCTTGCCGTCAATGACGGAAAGAGCATTACCAACGAGATGATCTACGGGGAGATCCACGGCATGAAGAAGGATGAAGACGGCAAGGCGCTGGCCGGAGCTACCATCGGTCTGTTCCTTACTGACGGCACAGAGCCTATCCTGACCACCGTTTCCGCAGAGGACGGCAGCTTCACCTTTGCGGACATCCCTTATGGCGAGTATGTGGTTCGTGAAATCGCTGCACCGGAGGGCTATGTGCTGGATGACACGCCTTATACTGTGAAGGTAGATCAGAACGGTGCTGTGATCGAGATCGAGATCACCAACAAGCGCATTCGCGGCAGCGTTCAGCTGACCAAGGTGGATAAAGACTATCCCGATCATCACCTGAGCGGCGCAGTCTTTGAGGTATACCGTGACGGAAAGCTTGTGGATCAGATGGAGGAGCTGTCCGACGGCGTCTACAAGCTGGAGGATCTGCCCTACGGCGATTACACGCTGAAGGAAACTGAGGCCCCCAAGGGCTTCTTCCTTGATGAGAAGACCTACAGTTTCTCCATTAAGGAAGATGGTAAAACCGTCGTCGTGGAAAATGAGGCTGGAAAGGGCTTTGTCAACCAGGCACAGACCGGAGGCATCCGCATTGAAAAGACTTCGGATGACGGCGTGCTGAAGGGCTTTACCTTCCGCGTGGAGGGCACGGATATCACCGGCAATGCCTTCAGCAAGGACTTTGTGACCGACGAAAAGGGGCAGATCCACATTGATGGCCTGCGCATCGGCGATTATGTGATCTCCGAGGTGTCCAACAAAGCCAACGAAAAGTATGAGCTTCCCGCAAATGTCACTGTAACCGTTCACGAAGGAAAGACGGTCGTTGCCAAGTTCCATAACAAGCTCAAGCCTGTTACGGATATTCCCAAAACCGGAGATACCACCAATATGCCTCTTTGGGCGGCACTTGCCGGTATCTCTGCAATCGGCGCAGGTGCAGCGGCCTTCTTTACCTTCCGAAAAAAGAAGGAGGTAGGTAAGCATGAGCGCTAAGGTCATTATCGGCATCGGTCTTGTGGTGTTTATTATTGCAGGGCTGATCGTTCTTCGCCTGAAGAACAGAAAGTAAAAACGCCAAGGGGCGGCATCCGCAAAAAGATGCCGCCCCATTTGCAAAAGGAGACGCTATGGAAGAGACAAGAAAAATCGGAGATTACTCCGTAAAGTATTCCATGTATATCGGGCACAAGGATATTGCTCTGGGCGAGAATCCCAACGCCGACAAGGATGAACGGTATATGTGCTGCTTCGTAGAGACCAACGCCATTTTCGAGCGCTATTCCGGGGTGCTGGTCAGCGACGATTTTGCGGAGATTGCAAAGGTGTTCGGACAGCGCGTAGCAGACGCAGCCGAGGAAATTATTCAGGAAAACGAAAGAGCCTGTCAGGAAGTCGGCATGAATGAGGAACTCATGGCAGAAAGCTGCGCGCCGGTTTCCTACGAAGATTCCATCGAGAACAAGGTGGTTGTCATCAAGGGCAGCATTCTCCGGCCTGAGTTTCGCCACGCCAATCACCAGCTTATGCTGTGTACCGGCGGCTTCGGCGCGCAGGCCAATGCGCGAGGCCGTACCTGCTACTGCATTTCTCTGTACGACGGGAGAAAGACCTCCTTTTACCGCACGGATTTTCTCGGTGTCATGGAGGAAAAGCACCTTCCCGAATGGGCGCAGAAGGGCTTGGAGAAAGCAAAAGAGATGCACGCGCAGGAAAAGAAGCCGGCTAAAGAAAGAGGTGACGCAAGATGATCGAGTATGAAAAAAGAGCAATGATCGAGGCGGAGGACAAATATACCTTTCGCCAGAGCACGCAGATTTCCATGCAAACCGGACTGATCGGCCACCTCCGGGCTGATATGGACACGGACGGCAACGGCTTTTTCAGCAGTTGGTTTGACTTCCGGGAAGAGCTGAAAACCGATGAGTTCAAGGCAGAGTTTGATGATGTAATCAACTCTCTGCGTGAGGAAGGCGACATTCTTCATAACCGCAGGGCGCTTGCCAAGTACTGCTATTGCACACCCCAAAGCCGGATGCAGGAGGAGCCGGGCTACTATGGCGTTCGTGTGGATACCGAAAAATATGCCTATCTTCTGCGCCTGAACCCGGACAGAGGCGAATACAACCTGTACTGCTATTGCTATCGCCGGGATTGGCTCGATCAGCACCTGAAGGACGCAGAGAAAGGAATCCGTTTTATTGACAGCCATTACAAGGAGCTGTTTCGCATTCCGGATGGCGGCAAGGTGAAAATCCACTATTCGTGGAATGAAGACCAGATTCGCACCTGCCGGTATATCGACGATTACCATGTGGAGATCGGGAGCAACCTCTATCACATTTGCGAGTTTGCCGAGCGCATGGAATACGGCGGCCATACCTGCGAGCCGATTCGGGACAACCTGCCCGAGCAGTGCTACAGCGTCCTTTCCGGCAGCGACGAAATCATTATCATCAAGCGCGGTGAAAAGGGCTACTTCAAGACGGACATTCCCGTTACCGACAAGGACGAAGCCCGGAGCATCGTGAATGAGTACAACACAAAGCTCGGCGTCAGCAAGGCGCAGGAAGAAGCCATGAAGGCCGGCTCTATGTTCGGCTTTCAGGTGCCCGCCGCAGACCCTAGAAATTACGATGCGGACGGAAAACCTGTGATGCCGAAGGACAGAGGTGATGCACGATGAGTAAGGACGATTATCGCATCTGGTCCAATGCTGACCTTGACTATGAGGAGTGGAAAGACTGGATGGAGGAAGAATATCCGACGCTTTCCGAGGACGAGCGCGTCGCCATGATGTATGAGGAAAATGGGCATTATCTTGAGGACGAACGCCTGAATTTGGACATCCAGCTTTCGCAGCCGATACTGGTTGTTGCCGATCTGGGGCTTTGGAATGGCAGGCGCACGGGATACAAAGAAATTCCCAGCGGCAATATCCGTGACTGCCTTTACTCTGATTACGACTACACCACATGGTATGTGGACCGAAACGGAGACTTCCGGTGCGATGACACCCACCATGACGGCACAAACCATTATCTCTATCGGGTATATAAGGACAATGTTTCCCAGGCGCAGAAAGACCGGCTCAAAGAAAAAATCTACAACGGCACAGCCACCAGGGCAGACATTGTCCGTGTCACCCGCAGGCTTGGCGATGAGATCGGAAAAGTGTACGGCTGGAGCTTTCCAACCAGGCAGAGAGAGCGAGGTGAAGCACGATGAACCACGCACTGCCGAGCGAAAGTTCTATTGCCAGACTGGACTATTTGGCTTTCAACGGAAAAGTATGCAGCAGCGTTGAGTACAGCGATGAGCAGCGCTTCCTGGAAGACCTGAAGGAGTCGCTCTATCACGGAGAGCCGCTGTGCGTCGTTCTCTACCGAGACCGGAACGGCAAGACGATTTCTCGTGCGTTTCTGAACGACCTGGATACACTGCCAAAAGGACTTTTCATAGAGGACAGTTCCCACAGAAAGCCGAAGGAAAGGGGTGAAGCACGATGAGGGTAAATGCCATGACAGAGAAGTTTGAGGATGTGACGGTTCTGGGGCATCCCATGCTTTTTACCTGCCTGCGGGTAGACCGCGATACCGTTCCACAGGGCATGTACATGTACGAGGTTCGCCACGATGATGACCAACAGGGCGAGCCGGTTCAGATTGCCAACTGGATCATGGTGAATCATTGGGGAACGTTGATTTCCAATAGACCCATTCGCTTGGAGCCCCGACCGGATGGGAGAAACGCCTACCGAGACATTGATCCTGAAAACGATTGGAACTATGAGGGCACGCTTACTACCGTGAAGGAGTACATGGAGAAGAATCCACCGGCGGTTCATAAGCAAAAAGACCACGAACCTGCGAGATAAGGAGAAGCTATGGATAAGAAGAAAGCCATCTGCGAGTATCTCCGTAAAAATCATATCGGCAAAGGAAATGCCATCCACAGCAAGGAGCTTGAAAAGCTGTTTCTGCTTGACGGACGAAATATTCGCCGCAAGATCAGTGCCTTGCGGCAGGATGGCTTTCCTATTTGCAGCGATGAAACGGGCTACTATTACGCAGATAACCAGAAAGAGATCAATACCACCGTCTGCCGGCTGAATGAGCTTGTGACGAAGGTGTCCAACGCCAGAACCGGGCTTTTATTTGCGTCGATCCTCGGAGAGAATACGCAGACCGTTGAGGTCACGATCAAAGTAAGATAAGGAGGGAGTTCCCATGCCGAGCAAATACAGAATCATTTTGGAGATGGCGTCCCAGACTGCCAGGGACATTGCCTCCAATGCCGACCGTTATACCGACTTTCTGATTACGGCGGCAAACAACTACAAGTACAGCTTTAAGGAGCAGCTGCTTATCCATGCGCAGAAGCCGGATGCAACGGCGTGTGCGGAAATCGACACATGGAATAAACTCGGCAGATGGGTAAACAAGGGCACGAAAGGCATCGCGCTGCTGATCGACAGAGATGTTCCCTACAAGCTGAGACATGTCTTTGATGTCTCCGACACCAACAGCCGTGCCGGAAGGAACATCACCCTTTGGCAGATGAAGCCGGAGTACGAATATGCGGTATCGGAAAGCCTTCAGGCCAGCTTCGGCGATGTGGAGGAGCCGCGAGATTTCCCACACCTTCTCATGGATATTTCCGGTTATGCCGTGGAGGATAATCTTTCAGATTATCTCATGGAGTTGAACGCTGTCAAAGCCGGCAGCTTTCTGGAGGAGCTGGATGACACAAGCCTTGAGGCATGGCTGAAAACCACGCTGAAAAGCAGCGTCGCTTTTATGGCGCTCTCCCGTGCGGGGTATGAGCCAAGGCAGTATTTTGATCGGGAGGATTTCAGCCATCTCTTTGACTTCAACACCGTGGAGGTTATCTCCGTGCTCGGTGCCGCAGTCAGTGATATTTCTGAGATGGTCATCCGGGAAATGGGCGAAACCGTCAAGGAAATGGAGAAGGAAGAAAAACGGAAGATTCGCACATTTGCACAGGAGGGTGCTTCTGCGTATCATAAGAACCGAACAGAAAACAAGGAAAGGAGCAACGAATATGGAACTGACCTATACGATGCAGGGGGATTACCTGATTCCCAATCTGACCGTGCCGGAGAGCCCGAAGCTTGGGAAGTATGGAATGCTGCGGCGGACATTCCTCCGCGAACACCGGGATGGGATTTACACCGGGATGCTGCTGAATGGAACACTGAACAGTCATCTGGAGGAGGTGGACCGGCAAGCCAACGAGATGATGGAACGCCTGACCCGACAGATGGCAGAGAAGCAGGGCGTGACGGAGCGCCTGAAAGCGGAAGATCAGATGAAATGGGTGCAGATGATGAACTCCATTCGTCACTCGGCGGAGGAAGTGATTCTGAACGACCTGATCTACGCGTAACGCTCCCCACAGTTGAACAGCAGCAGGAAATTATCGCAGAAGCGGAGGAAGAAAAATCCTCCGCTTTTGCTATTTCTCAGGAGGACATCGACGCCATTCTGACACGGGGCAGCGGCATCCATCAGGGCAAATTCCGCATCTATGAGCAGTTTCTCAAACAGGATTCTTCCGAGAACAATATCGCCTTTTTGAAAAACGAATACGGCATCGGCGGCGCGTATTCTGCCGTTTCTGGCAGAAATCTCGATGAAAGCCACGACGCCAAGGGAATCAAAATCAGCAGAGGCAGAATCTCTCGGCCCGATGCGGAACTGCTTTTGCGGTGGAACAAGGCCGAGAAGCGGATCGGGGAGCTGATCCGAGCCGACCGCTATCTGAGCCAAGCAGAAAAGGACAACTATCCTGCCTACCGGGAGCAGGCAGAAGCTCGGAGGAAGCGAGGTGAAATCTCTGATGAGTTCCGGTCGATTGTCTATGATTACAATGACTTCGTGACGCAGCTTGGTGAGGAAAGCAAAGCATTGAATCTGTACTATCTCTCAAGCTGCTGGAGTGCGTTCAGCGTGGGCGATAAGAAAATGCACGCCCGTACTGCGGAGGGTGACTTCATCCTCCCCATGATGCGCGAAGCAATGAATACGATCATTGCGGACAACACCCACTTGACCGCACGGTGCGAAGCCATGCTGGAAGCGTTGAACCGCGATGTGGCGAAGGCCCTTGAGCCGACCTTTGATGAGCTGAACCCTTCACCGGAACCCCGGAAGGAATACCGCTATCATCTCGGTGATGCAGTCTATATCGGCACACAGGAATACGAGCTACTGTCTTTTGACGAGAAGAAGGTCGTCCTCTTTGATACGCAGTTCCCGCTGTTTAACAAGGAGCTGACTCGTGAAGAGTTCGATAACCGGCTCAAAGAAAATCCGCTGAATGACAGACTGCTGCAAGTCGTGGAAGAACTCCCTGTCGCAGACAATACGAAGGCGAGAATATCCCTTGACACCGGCAGTAACAAGGTTCACTGGATTTACTTCAATCCCGATGCAGATGCAGGTGGACAGTATGTTTCCGGTGACCTTGATTTCTCTGTTTTTGAAGAGCTTGTCGAGCAGTATGACATTGCCAACCATCCGGAAAACGCCGCCGACTTCCGAAATGACCTTGAAGAAATGTCGGATCAGTTCCTTGCGGACATCAATACTCCGTTCTTCATGGAAGCTGAAAATGACTATGAGATGGACTGCGATTATATCGAGTTCACGCCGGAAAACCTCCTGAAGATTCAAGAGGATATTCTGTCTTTAGAGGCAGACCGGGAAGCAGCGCGAGAGACTGACCGATATGAGGCGGAGTTTGGTGCGGACGGCACACGGGTATTCAGAGAAACGGAAGATTTGGCAGAAGACGATTCCGAAATTGAGAGCATAACGGACGAAGAACAGGATGCTCTGCCCATCAGCACCGTCAAAGACGGCGAGGTCGTGACATACCCCAATGCGGAGGCCTTGCTGGATGACCAGGAAGAAGCGCTCGCCCCGCCTCCGCAGGTGAAAAGATCCTCCAGGGTTGCGCCTCATGTGCTGCACCCGGAGATCAACACCGAGTACCGAACCAACTTCCAAATCGAGAGCGATGATATCGGCGTGGGCACGCCGCTGGAACGGTTCTATCACAATATCCGTGCCATTCAGCTCCTGAACAAGCTGGATGCGGAAAACCGATTGGCGACACCCACCGAGCAGCGTGTGCTTGCCGACTATGTGGGCTGGGGCGGTCTATCCGAGTTCTTCAAGGAGGACAATCCCCATTATACCGAGCTGAAGAATGTGCTTTCCGATGAGGAATATGCGTCGGCAAGAGAATCTACGCTGACGGCCTTCTATACGCCGCCCGTGGTGATCAAGGCGGTGTACAGTGCCCTGGAGAACATGCACTTTCAGACCGGCAATGTGCTGGAGCCCTCCTGCGGCATCGGCAACTTTATGGGGCTTGTTCCCGAAAGCATGTATGACGCGAAATTCTACGGCGTGGAGCTTGACAGTATTTCCGGGCGGATTGCGCAGCAGCTTTATCAGAAAAACAGCATCGCAGTGCAGGGCTTTGAGAGTACAAACCTTCCCGACAGCTTCTTTGACGCTGCAATCGGCAATGTCCCCTTCGGGCAGTTCAAGGTGCCCGACAAGCGCTACGATAAGCACAACTTCCTCATCCATGACTATTTCTTCGCCCGCACTTTGGATAAGGTGAGACCCGGCGGCGTAATCGCCTTCATCACCTCAAAGGGTACGCTGGATAAGGAAAACCCCAATGTCCGAAAGTATATTGCCCAGAGAGCCGACCTGCTCGGTGCGATCCGGCTGCCGAACGACACCTTCAAGGCCGCTGCCGGCACGGAGGTCACATCGGACATTATCTTCCTCCAAAAGCGTGACCGATTGGTGGATATTGAGCCCGATTGGGTGCATCTGGCCACCGACGCCAATGGAATCCGGATGAACGCCTATTTTGTGGACAACCCTGAAATGGTGTTGGGCGACATGCAGATGGTCAGCGGGCCTCACGGCATGGAGTCCGCCTGTATTGCTTATGAAAATGCAGAGCTTGGGGACCTCTTGCGGGATGCCATCCAGAACATTCATGCCGAGATTACCGAATTTGAAATCGACGATCTTGAAGCGGAGGATGAGGACCTTTCTATTCCTGCTGACCCTGATGTGCGCAATTTCAGCTTCACGGTGGTGGACGGCAAGATTTATTACCGTGAAAACAGCCGCATGAATCCCGTGGATGTTTCCGCGACTGCCGAAAGTCGCATCAAAGGCATGATTGCCATCCGTGATTGTGTCCGGACGCTGATTGAGTACCAGACGGAGGACTATCCCAATGCCGATATCAAGGCAGAACAGGAAAAACTCAATCGCCTCTATGATGATTTCGGCAAAAAATATGGGCTTATCAGCGCAAGAGCCAACAATTCGGCTTTCAATTCCGACAGCTCCTACTGCCTGCTTGCCTCGCTGGAGGTGCTGGATGATGAGGGCAACTTCCTCCGCAAGGCAGATATGTTCTCCAAACGAACCATCAAGCAGAAGGTAACGGTGCAGTCGGTTGACACGGCTTCCGAGGCCTATGCTCTGTCTCTTGCGGAAAAAGCGAGAATCGACATGCCATATATGTCGCAGCTTACCGGCAAAACCGAGCAGGAGCTGTTTGAGGATTTGAAGGGTGTTATTTTCCTCAACCCCATGCACATAAGCGAAGAGGACGGCAAGCCGAAGTATCTCCCTGCCGATGAATATCTCTCCGGCAATGTCCGTGAAAAGCTCCGTTGGGCAAAGCGGAGTGCGGAGCTCTACCCCGAGGATTACGGAGAGAATGTCCGTGCGCTTGAGGCGGTGCAGCCGGTTGACCTGACGGCAAGTGAGATTTCCGTAAGGTTGGGCGCAACATGGCTGCCTCCGGAAATCATTGAGGAGTTCATGTTTGAACTGTTCAGCACCCCACGCTACTGCCAGTGGAACATCCATGTTCACTACGCGCAGTACACCGGCGAATGGAATGTGGAGGGGAAATCCTATGACCGCAGCAATGTGAAAGCTCACAATACCTACGGTACCGGTAGAGTCAACGGTTATAAGATTATGGAGGAAACCCTGAACCTCCGTGATGTGAGAATTTTCGACTATATTGAGGATGCAAACGGCAGGAAAACGGCTGTGCTCAATAAGAAAGAGACCGCTATCGCCCAGGGCAAGCAGGAGCTTATCAAGCAGGCCTTTGCAGACTGGATATGGAGCGATCCGGAACGCCGGGAGCAGCTAACCAAGCTGTATAATGAGAAGTTCAACAGCATTCGCCCCCGTGAGTATGACGGCAGCCACCTGAATTTCGTGGGAATCAATCCGGAGATCACGCTGAGGCCGCATCAGGTCAATGCCATTGCCCATATCCTCTACGGCGGCAACACCCTGCTTGCGCATGTAGTTGGGGCTGGGAAGAGTGCGACACGTTCGTAACTGAAAAGGTTACGCACAAGTCAGCTAACAATAGAATCGGGAACTGGAAAGGAGTCCCTGAAAAGACTTGGAGAACTAATATTCCGATAGGTGGAATGATGGGGTAACGCCCTGAAACGCCTACCTTATAAACTGCGATATGCGGCAGTCCTCTGTAACAAGGATTGCGGTATAACGCTCGCTAAAGTCGGCGGAAATGTACCCAAACAGGTTATGCCGTGGAAAGCATCTCAGCGGTGGGATGTGTGCATGATACGCCGGAGGTCTAAAAACTGCCTATGGTCAGAATGTCACGATGACTGACGAAATCCCGAATGTACGGGTCTAAAAGGCGCAGGAGCAGAAATGT